>Ga0187893_10006228_pt1 | contig 20607 bp, 11 predicted proteins | sample MA1701074metaG_FD_139574 | JGI IMG/M metagenome (GOLD analysis project Ga0187893, IMG submission 139574) | White microbial mat communities from a basaltic lava cave in the Kipuka Kanohina Cave System on the Island of Hawaii, USA - MA170107-4 metaG ...
ATGCCAGAGCGACTCTCGCGCGGCACCTACTACGGACGGTCGATCGCGCAGCAGGAAGTTGCGGGTCTGATCCTCACTGAGAAGCGTCATCGGCGCGGTGAGCGCCGCATGCACCTCGCGCGAGTATTCCGTCATCGCTTTCGTGTGTCTGTCGGCGAATTTGTGCGCCAGCGCCGGCTCGATTTCGTTTGCCGCGAGCTCGTCGCGACCGATCGGCCCGTCGCCGAGTTGGCGCTGGACGCGGGGTTCGCGGATCAGAGTCACCTACGAAGATCTTCAACCGCAGTCTCGGGACGACGCCGGCGCGCTATCGTGCCGGCGCACGCCGACGTGCCTCCTGACAAAAACGGCGGGCGCTTTCGCCCGCCGTTCTCATAACGCGAATTGCGTCGCGACTCAGCGACTAGATGTTCGGGTTGTTGTCCTTCTCGGCGAAAGGCAGCGGATAGCACGTCTGTGCGCCGATGTTCCCCAAGTTCGGTCTCCAGTAGGGGCTTCCCGTCACCGGAACAAAGCGCGACGCGGCGACTGGCTGTCGCCGCCAATCTGAAAGCCGTTTCCCCTCGAGCCAGAAGTCGAAGCCCTTCTGGTAAAACAACTCCGCAAGAACAGAGGCAGCGTCCGTCGCGCCGCTGTACGCCGGCTGCGACGCTGCTGCACGTTGCCGATTGATCAGCGCGAGCTGCGCGGTGACGTCACCAGCTGCTTCCGCCACGATGTACTCGGCCTCGAGCTTGGACGCGAGTCGAATGGGCGACGCGTATCCTGTGTACTTCTGTTGAATGAAATACGCGCCAGCGGCCGCGTCCCATGCGTTGTACGGATGCTGCCCTGGCGGGAGCCACTTCACGCGCGGATCTGTCGTTTGGTAGTACGGCGGCACGCTGATCACACTGCGATCGACAGTGCCGCGCCAGAGCGCGTTCGACAGACGCGCGCGATTCGCGAGATCGTCCACATACGTGAGGTTGATCGTGAATCCAGCCGGGACAGCATTCGCATCTGTCAGAGCGCCAGCCTTATCCCCCCTTTGCAACTTCGCGCGCGCGCGTCCAACGAGCGACGCGCGGGCGAGGTTCAGGCCGTCAGTACTTGCGTTCGCAGTGCCGACGGTGATCGCCCTGCTGAACCAGAAGCTCGCCGAGTCGAGCATGGCGTTGTTATTGACTTCCGGCCCGGACGACAGCGTGCCGGTGCAGAACTCGGAACCGAGAAACAGCATCGCAAAGGCTCTGAACGTCGCCGCGCGCGCGATGTTGATGTTCGTCGTCGGGTTCGGCAGCGTTAGGTCGAGCAGCAACTTGCCGGACGCCGCCGCGAGCGACATGGCTTGCCACATCCCGTTGTTCTGGCCATTCAGCTCGGAAACTTCACGGCGGCCGTATTCGTTCTGCGCGCCGCTGGTTTCCATGATGTACGTCTCGCCGGTGAAGTGCGAGCTGAACTGAATGAACGTGCCGTACGCCGTCGCGAAGTTCTGCTGCGTCGACGCGGCCAGCGTGGCGGCGCTGGCGTTAGGGTCCACTTCCGAGGCGTCGATGACGTTCGGGTTGCTTACTTCGAGAAAGTCGTTGGAACAGGCGCTGGCGCCCACGGTGAGAGCGGCGCCGATCAGGGCGGACGAAACCGCGCATCGGATCGTTTTCATGATGGCTCTCTCCGGTTAGAACGTGAAGTCCAGCCTAACGAGCCCCCGCTTGGGAGCGGGAAGCGAGAAGAAGTCTTGCCTGTCGAAGTTCCCGTTCTGCGCGATGACCTCCGGATCCGGTCCCTCGTATTTGGTCCAGAGCGCGAGGTTCTGCATCGCAAACGAGACTGACGCGTTCTGCACCCTGACGCGATTCAGGAAACCCTTCGGTATCGTATAAGTGGCCGAAAGCTCGCGGAACCTAACGAAATCACCCGGCTGCAAATACGCCTCGAAGACGTCGCTGGTTGTGGCCGAGGCCCCATTGACAGTGACGAAGGACGGCCTGCCAGGTTGTTCGTTGCCGTAGCGGCGCAGTCGTTCGCGTTTCGACAGCAGATTGGGATCGAGTCGGCGCCGGCTGTGGATGAGCAGCGTTTCCGTGTACCAGTCCCTCAGGTTGTCGACAGTGAAGTTCTGCTTGGAGTCCACCAACGCGGTGATGCGCAGGTCCTTCATGATCGTGAAGCTGTTGCTCAGACTCCACTCCAAGGTCGGGTACAGGTTGCCGATCGGCTCCAGGGTGTCACTCACTGTCACCACACCGGTGGCCTCGTTGATCGACTGAATCTTTCTCGTCACATACACCCCCAGCTGCTGACCTTTCATCGCGCGCGTGCGGCTGCCGGTGGTGAACGGAGCGACCCCGCCGAGGTCGGTCAACTCGTTATGCAAAGTGCTCAAGCTGCCACGGAAGTCCCAGCCGAACTTATCGAATTGCAGCGCGTTGACGTTGAGCGCCAGCTCCCACCCACGATTGATCACTTCACCGATGTTCGCGAGCGGGTTGCTGTTGAAGCCGAGCGACGGCGCTATCGGCTTTCGTATGATCAGATCGGTCGTCGTTTTGTCAAAGTACGTGAGCTCAGCATTGACGCGCTCATTCAAGAAGCTCGCATCAAAGCCGGCTTCGAATTCCGTGCCACGCTCCGGCTTGAGATCCTTGTTCCCGGGGTTGCCCGGATTCGCACCGGCGACAGTAGTCCCGGTGATGTTGTAGGGCGCTGCGACAAGAGTCGTAAGCGCCTCCCCAGGAGCAGGCGAGCGGCCGGTCGTCCCCCACGAGGCCCGGACGCGGAACGTGTTGACGAACTTCGCGAACGGCTCGTAGAACGTCTCTTCGGAAAGCGTCCATGTGGCGCCGAACTTCGGAAGCACGAACGCGTCCGCGTTGACGCCGAACGCGGAGTTCTTGTCGACGCGCACGGCGGCTTGCGCGAACGCGCGGTTGTTATACCCGATTTGCAATTGACTCAGATAGCCGATCTGTTTCTGCTCCGTGTACTGGCTGCCGCCTGTGGTGGTCGCCGCTGAGTTGATCGAGTTGTTCGTGTTCGTGACGAAGCCGAGGCCTTCCGAGTTCGTCGTTGAGTTTCTCGTCGAGATCACCTGCATGCCGAAGGACAGGTTCCCTTCCCACTTATCGCCACCGTACGCCCGGCGGATGTTGCCGAGGTAGTCCAACGAGTAGCGCTCGGCGGTTCGTGCAGCCTGCGTCTTCCGACCGGTGTTATAGCTAGCAGGCGTGTATTGCGCGCTGTCGTTCCTCGGGTAGAACTCCGCTTGCTTGTCGGACGCCAGGTCGGCTCCCACAGTGACTCGGTGCGTGAACCAGGGCCTTGGCGTGTAGCTCGCCGTCATCGTCGGCATCACGCGGTGCGTCAGCAACTGGTTGTTGATCGCGGCGAGCGCGTTATAGTGCCGGTTGAAGCCGAACCAGCCGTCGGCGCTGTTGGCGGGACTGTCAGTGCGCGTGAGTGGAGAGCCGAGCATACCGCCGGCGATCCATCCGCTGACGGAGTTGTCCAGGTTCGGCAGCTGCGTGCGGTTCTGAACGAGGCCAACCCCGGCGTCGATCGTTAGGCGCGAGTCCGGAATGTAGTTGAAGTTGGAGCGCACGTTGTAGCGGTTTTGACCGCTGTTAGGCAGCGTCCCCTTGGCGCCTTCCCTGCCGAGCGAGAGGACGTAACCGTAGTTCTGGCCACCGCCGCGGGCGCTCCAACCGACGGTGAAGTCTTCACCTCGGCGGAAGACGTTGTTACGCAAAAGCGGATCATCATTGACGAGCGTGCCGACGGCCTTCCCGCGGCACAGTGGGTTCGTGCTCGTCGGTAACACGAGGGCCGCCGTGCAATTCCCCCAATTGTCCGGAGGATCGTAATCCTGGTTGGAGCGGCCGGACTCGAGTCGAACGGTTTGCGTGAAGCGGTTGGCTCCTGGACGACCCTTCTTGGTGATGATCTGAATCACGCCGGCCGAGGCGTCGGCGCCGTACAGCGTGGCCGCCGCTGGCCCTTTCACGACTTCAATACTCTCGATCTCGTCGGGATTGAGATCGTTCAGGCGGTCGTATGCTTGGCCCTGAACGTTTCCCTGCAGGTGACCTTCGACTATGCGTACGCCATCGACGAAGAGGAGCGGCTGGTTCGAGAGGTTCACCGACGATGCGCCGCGGATGCGGATCGTCTTCGCCGACCCGATGACTCCGGAGTTGGAATTGATCGCCACGCTCGGCGCGCGTGATTGCAGCAGCTCACCGACCGTCTTGACCGGCGCGTCCTTTATGAGCTGCGGAGCGCTGATCGAGGCCACTTGAGCGGATTGCGCCTTCCGCTCTTGGTTACCGGCTGTTCCGGTGATTACGAGCTCGGAGAGCGTGACGAGCGATTGAGTCAGACGGATGTTCAGGGTCGCCGTCTGGCCCGCGACGATCCGCACCGTATCGCCTCCAGCCCTGTACCCGAGGCGGAAGACCTGAATCGTTAGGCGGCCGGGCCGCAGGTTCGTTAGGCGGTAGTCACCCTCCACATTTGTCTGCGTGGAGAGCGCCGTACCGATAACGGTGACGCGAACCTCCGACAGCGGCTGCTGGCTGGCGGCGTCGGTCACCTTGCCGGTGATGGTTCCGGTCTGCGCCAAGAGCTCCGACGAGAGCACTGACACGAGGGCGAGCGCAGACAGAAACGCGCGACTGGGAAACGCACGTACACTCATAGGCCTCTCCTGCATCGGTGGGTGGAGAGCCAATGGCGTTAGGCGAGTCGCGCCCGAATCGGACTCGGACAACCAACTCCCAGGGTCACATCCGCGCGTCGAATCGCCGTTCGCCCGGGGCAACGCACATAGAGTGGCTGGGAATGACAGTTGTCAATAGTTGGGGTCGGATCTTGAAATACAGCACCTATGCGTTGCGGCCTGTCTCAATTCACTGCGCGGTTGATTGAGACAGGCAGCAGGCATTAGATGCCGTATTTCAAGATCCGACCCTGCTCGCCCTGCTCGCCGCCTTGACTACGCCGGTCGTGGCTGTATTGTCGGCTGCCAACGGCTGCATGTGGAGCCGGATCCGGCGGACGCTCGCCGACGCGGGCTTGGACGCAATGAGGGTTGCCTAACGCGGCGCGAGCCGTACGCACGCAGTGAACCGCCTGTGTGGAGCACGCAATGCGCATCCCACGTGACCTGGTCCCGGGCGTCGCGATCGTCTGCTTCGGCGCCGCCGCTGTCCCTCTCCACGCGCAGGTCCAAAGAGACTCCGCGGCCGCGCGCTCTCCTGCCTGGGACATCACCCAACCGCGTGGCAAAGCACGCGCGATCAGCTTTACGACCGACGAGGGAACGTGGCTCTCCCCCGATGTCTCGCCGGACGGTCGCACCATCGCCTTCGACATGGTGGGCGACGTCTGGGTCGTCCCCATCGAAGGTGGTGAAGCGCGCGCACTCACCAGGTCGAGTGGCATCGCACTCAACTTCCACGCGACCTTCTCGCCGGACGGTTCCAGGATCGCGTTCATCTCCGATCGCGACGGCCAGGAGAACATCTGGATCATGAATGCGGACGGCTCCAATCCGAAAAAGATCTCGAGCCAACGAGAGAAGCGGATGGCGCTCCCAGCATGGACCCCAGACGGCAACTACATCATCGCGCGTACCGGCGGTGACTCGAACAACGACGGACGCGGCGAACTGTGGATGTTTCATGTCGATGGCGGCACGGGCGTGCGCGTCAACCGCGACTCGACCGTCAACGTCTCGTGGCCGGAGGTATCACCGGACGGGCGCTACATCTACTACGAAGAGATCGTCGCGATTCCCGGCGACCGGAATCCAGCGCGCGGGTTGTATCAGCTCCGCCGTTTGGATCGAAAAATGGGGACGATTGTCGAGATCACGAGTGGTGTCGGTCCGCTGCAGGACGGAGGCGGAGGCCGTAGATCCAGCGGCGGTTCAGTAGCTCCGGCCATCTCACCCGACGGCCGGTGGCTCGCATTCGGTCGCCGCATCGCCGACGGAACGCAGATGGTCGCTGGTCACGAATACGGACCGCGCACGGCACTCTGGCTGCGAGATCTAGAGACTGGCGCCGAGCGGATCATCATGGATCCGATCACAACGGATGTCATGGAGCGCAACAACAACGGCGCGCTCCCCCGTTACAGCTGGACTCCCGATAGCAAGTCGATCGTGATCACAGAGGGTGGCAAGCTGCGTCGCCTCGATGTCGCGAGCGGCAGAGTCACAACGATTCCGTTTACAGCCAGAGTTGAAAAGACGATCACCGAGCGCGTCTACCCGACGTTTCGCATTCCCGACGGGGCTGTCGACATCCGGATGCTGCGCTATCACACGGCATCGCCCGATGGTCGCGTGCTGGCGTTCGTCGCGGTGGACAAGATCTGGCTCATGGATCTGCCTAACGGCAAGCCGCGACGTCTCACCGACGCCGCGTTCACGGCGCAAGAGTACTCGCCTTCCTGGTCGCCCGACGGAAACTGGTTGGCGTTCACGAGCTGGTCCGACAGCGACTACGGCCAGCTATGGAAAGTGGCGAAGACGGGCGGCGCGCCGCAGCGCCTAACGCAGTTTGCGGGGATGTATCTCAACCCGGTGTGGTCCTCCGATGGACAACACGTCGTTGTCGCGCGCGGATCGGGCGAAATGCTGCGCGGGCGGATGCCGTCGGACGAGATCTCCTTCACGCTGGAATCGGTGCCTGCGGCAGGCGGCGCCGCTCAAGCGATCGTCGACGTCACGAGCCGAGGTGGCAAGATCGTCGCGCCGAAGTTCGGGCCGGACGGACGTGTCTTCTATCTCGAGAGTGGACCGGGAGGTGGAGGCGGTGGCGGACAAGGCGGAGGGACGCAACTCAAATCGGTGCGACCCGATGGCTTCGACGTGCGCACGCACATGACGATCGAGGCTTCGGATGAAGCAGCGCCGTCACCTGATGGCAAATGGCTCGCGTATGGACGCGGCGACAACGTGTTTATCGCGCCGCTTCCCTGGCCGGGGGCGGCCGGCGAGCCGATGCGCCTAACGGTGAACAATCCACCGGTTGTCTCGCGCCGCCTTAGTGTCGAGGGCGGGAACTTTCCCAACTGGCGCGGCACGAACGTCGTAGAGTTCGGAAGCGCCAACCGCTTCTTCCGTTATCGCGTCGATTCGCGATCCACTGACACGGTTCGTATCAGCCTTCAGGTTCCGCGTGCGCGGGCAAACGGCACGGTTGCGCTCACCGGTGCGCGCATCGTTACGATGGATGGCGATCGTGTGATTCCGTCAGGCGATATCGTCGTTCAGAACGGGCGCATAACGGCAGTGGGCGCGAGCGGATCGGTGTCCATTCCTGCTGGAGCTCGTCGCGTCGACGTGAGTGGCAAGACAGTCATCCCGGGACTCATCGACACCCACAAGCACACGACACGCGAGGCGCGCGACGTCCTTTCGCAGCAGAGTTGGGAGATGGCGTCGAACCTCGCGTACGGCATAACGACGGCGCTCGAACCATCGGGCACGCCCGAAGCCATCTTCGTCATGGCAGAGAATGTCGAAGCCGGACTGCAACTAGGTCCGCGCATGTACTCCACCGGCCCCTCGATCTCCAGCGGCACAGCCACTCGGCGCGGCAACATCGAGACCTACGAAGATGCGCGTCACGAGGTGAATCGCTTGAAGAGCTACGGTGCTGTCGCCATCAAAGAGTACCAGCAACGCCGGCGAGACCAGCGCCAAAAAACAGTGGAGGCTTCGCGCGAAGTAGGACTCATGGTGACGTGCGAAGGCGATGCTGATCATCTGGAGTACATCGCCATCGCGATGGACGGCCACACCGGCTGCGAGCATCCGATCCTAACGCTGCCGCTCTATCGTGACGTGTCGCAGTTCCTCGGCAAGGCGCAGTTCTTCTATTCGCCGACGCTCAATGTCGGTGGTGCGGGACCGTGGGGCGAGGACTTCTACTACCAGGAAGCGGATCTGTGGAAGAACGCGAAGCTGCAGCGCTTCATTCCGTGGCGCTGGCTGTATCCGCATACGCAGCGACGCACGCTGCGCCCCGTGACTTCATATCCGTTTCCAATTACGGCACAGGGTGTTGCTGACGTCGTAGCGGCGGGCGGTTATGGCGCGATCGGAGCGCATGGTCAGCTACAGGGGATCGATTCGCACTTCGAGTTGTGGCAGATGGCGAGCGCGATGACGCCCATGCAGGCGTTGCGGACCGCCACGGTTTTCCCGGCGATGTTCATCGGCGTGGACAAGGACATCGGATCTATTGACGCGGGCAAAATTGCGGACCTCGTAGTACTCAACAGCGATCCGCTCACGAACATCCGCAACTCGACTGACATTCGTTATGTGATGAAGAACGGGGCGTTGTACGACGGCGAGACGCTGGATCAGGTGTGGCCGGAGGCGAAGCCGTTCAAGAAGTTCTTCTGGGCGATGGATGGTGTGCAGACCACGCAGCCGATGAAGAAGTAAGTCCGCACTCCTTTGTGGCGAGGTCCCGTCGCCGCGACGATTCAGCGCTGTCGTCGCGTCCAATCACTCCCTTGCGCGGGCCTCGCCCACTACTCCCAGTGGCACCCGCTCGAGAACCGTCCCGCCAGCGGACGCTATGACGACGTGCATGCCGTCCGATTCGGGATGCTCTTCGAGAAACGCGATGCGTGAGCCATCGGGCGAATAGCGCACGAAGAACGACTTGATGTCATGCAGCGGACGCTTGCCGTTTCCATCGACATCGACGGTGAACGCCCGCGTCGGCGCGCCTTTGGATCCCTGGCCGTACACGACTCGGCCGTCCGGCGTCCAGCCCGGATACACATTGTTGAAGGCGTCGCCGGTCACGTTGACGTCGGCGCTCCCGTCGGCGCGCAGCACATGAATCTGATCCTTGCCATCGCCTTTCTCGCGATAGTACGCGATGTAACGACCGTCGGGTGACCACGTAGGGTTGAGCGTACGATCCGATGAAGCGCTCGTTAGGCGGCGAGCATCGGTACCATCCGTCCGGGCGACGTAGACCTCCGAGTGGCCGCCGCGTTTGCTTGTGAAGGCGATGGCTCGGCCGTCGGGCGACCAGGCCGCGCCAAAATCCTCAGACGGATCGCTCGTTAGGCGCAACCGCTCGCTCCCTGTGCCATCGACCAGAAACAGATCGCGATTCCCGCTCACGAGCTTGCCTACGATGATCAGCGCCTCTCTGGGAGACGCTGCGACCGAAAACGAAGAATCCGAAAAGAGCCGCGTCGTGCCGTCGGCAAGGTCGTAGCGATAGACCGCCCACTTCGCCGGCGAGTAGTCCGAGTAGTCGCGCTTCACACGCATCGCCGAGAAGTAGACCGTGCGACCGTCATGCGACCACGCAAGATCCTGCACGCCAACCATCGTGCCTGACGGCGCTTGGGCGCCAGCGGCGCGCACAGACAGGAGCATGACGGCGAGGATGCGTGCACCGGTCAGCCGGCCGCACTTGTTCCTTTCAATCTTCACGAAAAGTGTCCCTCGTTTGCCGCGAGTACATGATCGGTGCTCAGCATCGATCGTTGCTCATTCTCGACGTGTGCGGCTCGATTGCATAGTGGCGAAAGTGCCCGTTTACGCGATTCTCACACGCGGATCGGGGCTGTGTTCACACAGTGCCGCATCGTGTTCTGTGAGAATCACGAAAACGTGGCGAACCTCGCTTGCCGCCACCGACTCCCTTGCGAACCTTTTCACAATGCAGCAAAGCGTGCGCACCGCGCTGCTTGTCTTGTCAGCGTGGACCGCCGTTGCGGTCCTGTTTGCGCTCCAGGCGATGCTCGCAAGCAGCGCCGTCGGCAACGCAGCCGAGTGGGGACGCACAGCCTTATGGCAAATCTCTGGGTGGTGGAGTTGGGCGCTGCTCACACCCGTCGTCGTTCTTGTCGCTCGTCGCGCAATGGGCGTGCGCAGCGGTATCTCCGTGATCGCTGTCCATGTTGCGGCTGGGCTCGTCGTGGCAGCGGGCGGCGCCGCCCTAGCGACCGTTGCACGGTGGATCGCGTTAGGCGGATTCCGGCCGCCGCAGACACTCGCCGCGGCCGCCCAACGGACAGTCGTTTTTGAATGGCCGTTTCACTTTCTCGTCTACGGAGCGATCGTTGGCGTGTTCTACGCCTTGCGCGCCGGACGGCTCGAAGCACAACTCGCACGCGCACGCCTCGACGCGCTGACAGCGCGCCTCAGGCCGCACTTCCTGTACAATGCGCTGAACACGATCTCGGCGCTTGTGCTCGAGGATCCCAAAGGTGCGAACCGCATGATCGCACGACTATCCGAACTTCTGCGGCAAGCGTTCGATCGAACTGAGGAGAAGGACGTTCCGCTCGAGCAGGAGATCCAGCTCCTCGAACACTATGTGCGAATTCAGGAGATGCGCTTCGCGGAGCGCGTACAAGTCAGGTTCATGATTCAAGCCGAAACCGCGCGCGCACGTGTGCCACCATTGCTTCTGCAGCCCTTGGTAGAGAACGCAATCACCCACGGTATGAGTGGTATTGACGGATCGCACGCCTCACGGCCAGTGGCGATAGAAGTGCGGTCGTGCGTCGTGGGCGAGCATCTCGTTCTTACTGTTCGCGACAACGGCCCCGGCTTCAAGCACGCCTCCGCTCAAACCGAAGGGGTGGGACTCACGAGCGCGCGCGCGCGACTCTTGGAGCTGTACGGCTCGTCGTACGTTCTCGCGCTGAACAACCTGCCGATGGGCGGCGCCGAGGTGCGGATCGAGATTCCGTTTCAGGCAGCATGCGAGCGCTGATCGTCGACGATGAGGCGCTGGCGCGGCGGCGCGTCAGCGCGGTATTGCGAGAATTGCCTCGCATCACGGCGATGACAGAATGCGCCACCGCCGATGAGGCGGTCGCGGCACTGGCGCGTCGGGAGCACGACGTGGTCTTCCTCGACGTGGAAATGCCGGACCTCAACGGAGTCACACTCGCCGAGAGCGACGCGCGGCGCGCCGTCGCGCTGGTGTTCGTGACAGCGCACGAGCGTTATGCTGCCCGCGCGTTCGACCTCGAGGCGGTAGACTACGTACTCAAGCCGTTTGATGACGAGCGACTCGTGGAAGCCGTTAGGCGGGCAGAGCGCTGGTTAGGCTTCGTCCAGTCGGGCGGGCCACCGGCTGTCGACTGCTTCGGCGACGTTGCGGTGCACTATGCCACTCATCGTGTGACGCGTGAGGGAAAGCCGGTGGAACTGCGGCCGAAGGAATACGAGCTGCTGGTTGTGCTCCTCCGGCGCGGAGGTGCCATCGCTACGCGTGCGGAGTTGCTGCGCGACGTGTGGGGGTACGACGACAGCGTCGTGAGTCGCACCGTCGACACGCACGTTGCGGCGCTGCGCAGGCAATTGGAACGTGACCCGGCGCGCCCGCGACACATAGTTACCGTTAGGCAGTACGGTTATCGGCTCGAGCGCGGCGGACACGAGCGCGACTAGGGCAAAATCGGGCAGCTTGAAGCGTTCATTCGGCTGCCAGGTGCCGACGAGAAACTGCCCCTCCGCTTCAGATTCACTGCCGCGGCGATATCCGTCGGAGTTTCGCATCTGCGCGACGCATGGAATGACAGCGGCCATTCGCGCCGCTGAGCGATGCGTAGGTGCTTCGCAGGCCGTAGCCGCCTAACGCGCTGTTACTCTCGAGACTGAGGCGCTCGCCGGGCACAGGTTCTTTCGTCACGTAGTTGAGGAACCCGCCGAACTGCGAGCCGTACTGCAGCGCGGCCGTGCCGCGAATGAGCTCTACGCGAGCGATTGCCTCCATGGGCGGGCTATAATGGCTCGCCGGATAGCCGTAGAGATCTGAGTTGATCAGCACGCCGTCCTGACGGACATTCATCTCCCAGGAGCGATGGGCATCGAGGCCGCGCGTAGACACGTTGACTTGATTGCCCGAGCCGGCCATGTCGTACACGAACACGCCGGGAACACGCGCGAACAGCTGCCGCGGCGTGTTCTCCGCGAGATTCCCAGCGACGAACCGTCGCGACCAAGCTTAGGCGTCTCGCCGGAGCGGTTAGGCGATCGATGCTGCGCCGCGAGAGGGCGAGAACCAGGGTCCGGGGCGAGCAGCGTTTACGCTCAGCTACTGGGCTGCACGCGGCCCGCGCGACTTTGCCTTCGCTCCATCGAACACCACTGCGCCTTTGGCGTCGTACACCAGGTCGAGGTGTTCGGCCAGAAACTCGAGCCGGCGCTTCCAGAAGTCGATCACGTTAGGCGTTTGTGTCAACACGTGACCCTCACTCTGATATAGCCGATACTCCACCGACTTTCCGAGTCGCTCGAGCGCCGTGAAGATCGCCTCCGCCGGAGCAAGATCGCCGTCCCTTTCTCCCTGACCGATCAGCAACGGCGTCTGGATCCTGTCGAAAAGAAATAGCGGCGAATTGGCCAAATACCGATCGCGCTGTTCCCAAATCGTTCCACCCATGTTCCCCTGGCCATGCTCGTAGTAGCCAGTCGCACGCAAGTAATCCGTGAAAAGATCGGGATGCAGTACGGCCGCTGTGATGATCGCCGCTTTGAACCGATTCGTTTGCGTAATGATCGAAAGCGTGTTGAACGAACCATAGCTCTGACCCATAACGACAAGCCGGTCTGGATCGGCGTACCCCTGCGCAATCGCCGCGTCGACGCCGGGCATTACAGTGCGCACAACGTCGGTCATCGTCTGGCCTGTTTTCACCGGCGCATCGGGATACAGCACAGCGAATCCGCGCGTCGCAAACAGATGCATGTTGAAGTTCGGTGTGCTTCCCCAGAGACCGAAGCGATTCACAAACCGGGAGCCTGATTCTCCGCCGTAGACGAACACGACGAACGGGAGGCGTTTGCCTGCTTCGTATCCCGGTGGCAGGAGCAACGCGCCGCGCAGCGATTCGCCTTCGGCGGTTTTCCACTCGATGACTCGGGCATGTCCTAGTTCATACCGATCGAGACTGGTATTGAGTCGCGATGCCTGACGAGTCTTTCCATCGTTCGTGTTGAACATCCACACATCTTGCAAATGCTGCTGGTCGGTGCTCACGAACGCGATCTCGCCCGTCGCTTCATTCGCGTCGACATTGAAAAGCGCTGAGAACGATTTCACTTCTTCCAGTGCGAGCCGGCTCTTCCCGGTTTTGAGGTCAATGGCGTAGATCCCGGCTTTCGTGCTCCCCCTGTTCCGCGCAATAACCCAAACCGATCTCTCGCCGTCACTTGACCAGATCGTCGGTCGTGAGAACGGAGTGATGGTCGTGCTGATCAACCAACCATCGATGTTGCCGACGGCTGAGCCGCTGCCTGACGAGACGTCGATGCGCCACAACTTTCCACCACCTACTGCGAAGATCTGGCGCCCATTCGCGCTCCACAGCGGTGCATACTCTCCTTCTCCCGCTCCGAAGTTGGGCGCGCTGTCCGGCTTGAGCCGTCGTTCGAGTCCGCCGGCTACATGCAGGATGATGATCTCGCCGTTCGCGCTTAGCCCACTCGAGATGTACGCGATGCTTTTGCTGTCGGGCGACCAGCTCCACTCGATGCCGTAGCCCATGCGCGCGTTCTCGGCGAGCATGCGCGCCGCTCCGCCAGTGAGATCTTTTACGATTAGATCCACATTCGGCTGCTGCGTGGCAGGCTCGGCTCCCTTGTGAATTGTGTACGCTGCAGATGATTCGTTAGGCGCTAACCGATACGCGCGCACGGCTGCGCCCTCGACGAGACGTGTAACGCTGTTCGTCCTGAGATCCAGCAGCGCGAGGTCAGCCGTCATCCACCTGACGTCCCCCACTGGCGCACCCCTTGTCGTCGTCGTCGCAGGAGCGTTCGGTGCCGGTTTCGCAGCTTTCGGTTCAACGCGGCGGACATTCACCGATGGCTGTCCGGGTTCGGCCTTTGCGAAAAGCGACGCGCTCCTGGTGCGCGTGCGCCCCCCCAGCGCATTCGCCTGCGCAATCGTTAGGTGAGCAGGGAGAATCTTACACAGCAGTCGCTGGCTATCGGCCGACCACTGCACGTGTTCGAATCCGAAAAACGGTCGCGCGATGACGCCGGGGAATCGCGTGGCCTTTCGCGTCGCCAGCTCGAACACCCAAACACCGGCCTCGCCACCTTCGTCAGAATAGAACGCGACCCTTGTGCCGTCTGGTGACCAGACCGGTGCCCAACTCGCGCTCTCGGGATTCCCCAGCGTGATGACGTCGCCGGTCTTGGTGTGGGACAGCGTTGCCTGCATCCGCGAGTCGCCTTCGGCGAACGGAAAACCAGTCGCCGCAAAGGCAGTGCTGAGCGTGTCCCGCGGCACCTTAGCTTCGCCTTGCACTGTGTGCGCGACCCACTGGCCGTCAGGAGAGATATCCACTGACGAGCGGCCGTTATGCGACCGCAGAGACGTCGCGACGTCAAACGGCAAGGGCTCGCGCAACTTCGACACTGGTTGTCCTCTGGCCGGCTGCGCGGTCAGCGCGGCGATCAGTGCAACTAGAAGGGCTCGAGCCATTGCTCGGGGGGAGCTGGTCATGGATGTCTCCGATCCGGCATTGCTTGGCGCACTATGCTTTGACACCCTCCACATCCTCACTGGCCACACTCAGCCATGAAAGAAGTAGGGTCGCATGGCAACGGCTGATGCTTATAGGCTGGGTCACCAGATCTCTGCCCGCACGCGCGCCGGTCTAGCCATAGGATCACCTTCGTCGCACGCGAACGCCTTCGCGAATTCGGGGCATGTTCGAGATCGGCCCGTTCACTCGGTATTCATCCGGCGAATGACTGTTTGTCGCCATGCGAACGCGAATGTACTCCGGGCGCGCCTTTGATGCGCATATGCTTGCGTAGGCGATGAAGAACCGATTGCTCCGAGGTCTTTCGTCGATGATCTGCCGTGGCGTTCCCGTCCGCGGTCGTAGCATCGCCAGATAGGCGATCTTGAAGGCGACAGTTTGTTCAGGGTGCCGTCCGCTGGCGGTAGCAAAACGCCGCTCCTTGCAGAGACGCCCACTCGTTTCTTTATCGAAGGGCAGGACCTAACGATCACGTTCGTCATGAATCCTTCGGGATCGGTCGACAAACTCGAGGGTCGACGCCGGCGGCGGTTCTCTGTCGGCGCGTCGAAAGAAAGCGGCGCGGCGCGGAGTTACTTCGCCGGTTCGAGCAGCGCCTTCCTTTCGAGCCACGACTGCCCTTCGCGCATCCACTTTTCTGCTGGCTCGCCCTTGAGCCAGTGGCCGAACCACTGAAGGATGCGGCGGTGGTAGTCGATCTGATTCTCCTTCTTCCGGAGACCGTGGTCCTCTCCCGGATACACGAGCATAACGACGTTCTCACGCCCCGCGCGCCGCGCGAAGTTGTAGAACTCGACGCCCTGGTGCCAATCGACCGTGCCGTCGGCGTCACCGAACTCCAGCAGCAACGGCGTGCGCAGCTCCTGCACTTTGGCGATCGGCGAGTTGCGGATGTACGCCTCGGGATCTTCCCACGGCGGCACCTCCATACGCCCCTGCCCTGTTTCCCAGTGATCGAACTCGGCGATCCCAGGCGTCCAGTGGATCGCTCCGGGGAACGACAGGAAGTTCGTGATCGCCGCACCGGCAACAGACGCTGCAAAAATGTTCGTTCGCGTCGGCACGAACGCCGCTTCATATCCACCCCACGAGTGCCCAACGAGGCCGACCTTCGTCGAGTCGACGCTGCCGCGCGCTGTGATCGTTCGCACCGCAGGAATCAGCGCCTCGAGCGTGGCGATGCCCGGATCGCGCGCTCGAAACACAATGTCTGGGAGGAGAACGAAATATCCGTTCGCCGTCCACACATTGATGTTGTAGTACCCGCGATCCGACGGTGCCACATAATCATGCACCAATTGCGACCGCAGCTCGTACGGGTATACGATCATTGGGTACTTGCGCGACGCGTCATAGTTCGCCGGATAGAAGAGCGCCGCCTGCAGTGCTCGACCTGTGCTGCTCTTGAAGTCGACGAGCTCCGCGCGCCCCCACGCATATTCGTTTTGAAACGGGTTCGTCTTCGACACCTGCTTCGCCGCGCGCAGATCACCAGCGCCGACGAACCAATCGGGCGAGTCGTCGAAGCGCTCACGCGTAAACGTGTACGTGTCGACGCTGTCAGCTTTCGTTAGGCGACCGAGCCTCGCATCCTCAAACGTTAGGCGCTCCACTGGGCGGCCGGGAGCGAGGCGCGCGAAGCCGTACTTCTTGAGGCCCTTCGCGTAGAGCGAAAAGTAGAGGGTCCTCGACGCGTCGATCCCGTCGGCGTCGCTCCCCGTTCGCACGTACCTATGAACGACGCGCTCCGCCGAGCCGTCGGTCAGCTTGCGTCCACCCGAGCCGTCGGGAGTCAGACTCCACACGTCGTGCTCGTCGTACACGAGCAGCGCGGCATCACCTCTCGTCCATCCGGCGTACCCGGACGGAGGAACCATGTCGCCAGGAGTGTCCCAATCGGCGGTGGCGAAGGTCCCTTGCACCTTGGCTGAGAGATTTGTGCGCGCTCCAGTCGTGACGTCGTATGACCAGTAATCCTTGCCGTCGTACCAGAAGAGTCGCTTGCCAGTCGCGCTCCCGCCTCCGAAGTGACGCACCTTCTCGAGAACCTTCTTCCGCTCACCGCTCTTCACGTCGATGAGCCAGACGTCGTTGTAAGGCCGGCCGAACTTGGTTCCCCACGCGTATGCACGGCGATCGGTCTCGGTGGCATGCTTCGCGCCCTCGAGCACGCGCGTCGCCTCCAGGAGATCGGTACCGATTCGCACTACCTTTCCGTCGCCCATGTGCCACGCTGTCAGGAGCGTGCGCTGAAGGTCCTGCTGCTCCTGTTGTTTCTGCATCGCCATCATGCGCACGTCGTTCACGTGCCAGACCTGCACGTCCGACGTCTTGACCGAATCGGCCCCCGTACGCGCGTTAGGTTGGCTGCCTGACGTCACACCGTTAGGCGCGCCGCCGCTACTCGTGGAGAGCGTCGAATCGGCGTTGCCACGCGCGCGCTCACGCGGCCGGATCCCTACAAACACGACAGATGCGTCCTTCGCCCACTCCGGACGTCGGTGCTCAGCGATGCGCATTTCCTGTGTGATACCGGCGGCGATCGGATCCAGCTCCTTGCGAGTTTGTGTTGGCGAACCAACACGTTGCCACGCGATCACTGTGTGCGCGGTGTCGCGGAATTCCTTCTCCACGCGCGTGCGCAGGACGGCGAGGTCCTCTCCTTTGCTGCGCCATGCGAGGGCGCGATAGAGCGACGGCGACGCGTCGAGAACTCTGAGCGCACCGGTGCTGCCGTCCCAGAGTTGCGTGGCATTCCCTGCTCCGCCCTCCGTTTCTACGGCGAACGCGAGCAACGAGCGAACGTCGGCCCACGCGAATTCGGAGACGTTCCCGAAAGTGAGTCGTGTCCCCTGTGCCAGATCCAGCACGATCAGCTCGCCCATCCGCTTTCCTTCGGCCGGATATCGTCGCATGGCGAGGAAGCGTCCGTCCGCGCTAAAACGGAAGGACTGCACTTCGGAGAGCAGCTCCGTCTTCCCGCTCACAAGATCTCGGACGCCGACGGAGTCTCGGACCGGCTTCTTCTCTCGCGTCAGGCGGTCGCGCTCAGCGGGACCCACGCCGATCGCATAGGCGATCCATCTCGAGTCGGGCGTGAACACGGGGCCGGATCCGTGCACGACAACGATCGAGGTGTCGCGCGGGCTGCCACCGAGCCGGAGCTCGTTCTCTTCGTTGACACGATTGATGGCGTAGGCCAGCCACTGCCCGTTAGGCGACAGCGTCGCAGCGCCAACGCTCTCCCACTTTCCATAGTCTTTGGGTGTGACCGGCTGTTTGGCCTGCGCCGAGAGAACACTTGGGATGAAACAGAGCGCGGCGACGCGCACGACGCGGAGCATGGCTCGAGCCTCTTTATCAGGGAATCCAAGCACAATGTACAGCGGCACTTAGGGAACGAAACCGTTCTTCCAAATCGGTGCATCTAAGCTTCGCGAGAACTTCGAGACGTCCGACCCTGGCGGCCGCGATCGAGCGGCCGCCTACCGCCGTTCGGGTGATAGCCATGAGAGCCAAACTCGCTGCGTTTGCACTGAGTGTCGTCACTCTTCCCGCGACGGGTCAGCGGGCAGAACGCTTCATGCGCGACTGTGAAGACTCCGACTACGACAGGCGGCGCGAGCTTTTCTGCGAAGTCCGCGAGATCAGCGTGCGTGCGCCGCAGCGCGGGTTGAGCGTCGACGGGCGCGAAAACGGCGGTGTCTCCTTTTATGGTTGGGACCGGAACGAGGTGCTAGTGCGCGCTATGATCCGGACGCGCGCCGATTCAAGAGAGGATGCTCGAGATCTGGCGCGACAAATCGAGATCGCCGTAACCGGCGAAACCATCCATGCGAATGGTCCCACGTCGCGTCGTCGCGATGACTCGGATTGGTCAGTGAGCTACGAAGTGATGGTGCCGCGACGCATCGATCTCTCGGCACGGACGCACAACGGCGGCATCTCGGTCGAAGACGTCGAAGGCCGCATGGACTTCGACGCCGAGAACGGTGGGATTTCAGTGCGCGGCGCCGGTGGTAGCGTCAATGCGCACACGACAAATGGTGGCGTGAGTGCGCGTCTCGACGGCGCATCATGGAAGGGTGATCGTCTCGACCTCACGACGACCAACGGAGGCGTCGTCCTCGAGATTCCGCGCGGGTACAACGCGGAGTTCGAGACGGGAACGGTGAACGGTCGGATGAACATCGACTTCCCGGTGACGATTCAGGGGCGCATCGGGCGCCGCATTACGACAACGTTAGGCAGAGGTGGGCCTTTAGTGCGGGCGGTGACGACGAACGGCGCGGTGCGCATTCGCGTGCGTTAGGCCGGACTACTGTCCGTCACTGGAGCACGCGAAACCCCTCGCGCTCTGCTGCTTCGGCCTGTCGTGCATCGAGGGTGACAAACTCTAGAGCACTCGCTACTCAAGTACTCCTGGTTTGGAGGCCTGCGGCTTCCAGGAACTTCCGACTCGCTCGGCATCAGCCGACAAGAAAAACAGGCCCAGAGAGAATGGATCTCCCGGAGGCTGTCTCACGATAGCTGGGGCGGCTGGATTCGAACCAGCGACTTCCTGACTAACAGGACCTGCCTAGTAACGCCGGGCGGCGTCCAGAGCCGGGGGCGTTGCGGTTGGCGACTCTCGTGGCGACAAGGTCGCCAAACGCATCCAACGGCGTCTGTCGTCGGCCCACTCCACTAAGCCCAAGAAACCTCGATTTCGGCACATCGCCCTCACAGTGATGTAAGGACTCCTCAAGCCACTCGATGCGCAGCGCGTTCGGATTGTCTGGGACGCGGTGATTTCGGGCGGATGTCCTGCACGTTAGGCGCGTAGCGCCGGGCGCGTCACCTCGCTGATACCTAACGAGCGTCTCTAGGCACGATCGGCTGTCCGATGCCAATAACCAGCAAGTTACAAGGGATTGATTTCCTTCCCAACACGCGCGTTACAATTTCCCTCGACCTCTCGTCAGCGACGTACGCGGCTAACGCATTCTGTGCAGCGTTGACGCCGAACCCATGCACCACCGCACCAGAGTCCTTTGCCTCCTGCAGCAGAATTGGCGTGAGAAATGTCATCCAGCTCTGGAGTTGCGTTGAGCTCCAACGGACACGCTCCACTCCGGCCGCCTTTAGATCACCTCTCGTTAGGGTGTTACTGAGGCGTGTCTCCTTTTTACTGTGCAATCGCAAGAGAGTGTCTCGAGCTTCGGCGGCCTTGGAGGTGTCGACAAGCATTATGACCCACTTGTGGGTTTGCGGACTGATTCTCACACCTGCGAACCCACCCGGGATCTGTTTCCAAGACGCCCTCCATGCACTCGTCGCTGGCGCCGAAACCGTGTCGATGACAGAGGCGTCGCTTGTAGAGTCGCAGACGGCCAGTGGAGATAGCTGTCCGCTCTGTGCAAGAGCCCGAGTTCCGAAACACGCCAAGCAGCTGGCGAGGCCCACGCTCGCAAGGCACCCTAACGACAGAGCTCGAGCGAACGAAACTCGCGTGTGGACTGACTTAACCCTCACGATGCACCATCGGATCGGCCACATCTAACTAAGCCCGTCGGCCGGGCGTTTGTAACGCGCGGCGGCTCACTAGAACGTGTGCGGGTTCAGAAGTCCCTGACCGAGGTCGGATACCGCACTGTCGAAAGGGGTGTACAGGATGTAGCAATTCACGCCCGCGGTACACATACTCGTCTGTGGGTTCCACGTTCCTCCGCCTTGGGACTGAATTCCAACGGCGCAGTAGGACCCGCAGGCCTGCGTGTGCGCGAAAACTACTCCACCGCTGTCGCCAAGCCCCCAACCAACCGAGTTCGCTCGCGCAAAGGTCGAGAACAGTACCGTACGGGTTACTCCTTGAGCGCCCCAGCCAATGGTGACAATGGTACTGAAGCTTGTCTCAGCCTGTACGCCAGTGGTAGTGCCACTTTGAAACCCCGACTTGTGAATGCCCCACGGATTGCTTGTCACTTGGTCCGGATCCAGAATCCCGTAGATCGGATACCAGCCGTTAATCTGTTGCGTGCCTGCCTGGCCATTCAGGCCTTCGTTCACTGACGTGCCGACACG
>Ga0187893_10006229_pt1 | contig 20605 bp, 16 predicted proteins | sample MA1701074metaG_FD_139574 | JGI IMG/M metagenome (GOLD analysis project Ga0187893, IMG submission 139574) | White microbial mat communities from a basaltic lava cave in the Kipuka Kanohina Cave System on the Island of Hawaii, USA - MA170107-4 metaG ...
CGGAATATTCAAAGACTGCCAGCGCGAATACTGACTCGGCTCTATTTGGAGGTTTTCTCCTTGCAGGGTGGAGACGAAAGCAACCGCACTCCGTTCTAAAGAAGCGAAGGTTCTGTCTCGGTGAGTTGGAACAGACGCTCAGAAGCCGGCAGCCAAAAGGACGTCTGCGGCAATTCGGAAATAGCCGAAAAGGCGAGCTTGCGATTTGGGTTGGGAGTGACAAATCAGAGTCCCGGTAGTCAGAAGGTGGGAGTCCTCTGACGAACCGGTACCCCATCGGACAGGGACCTGTAAGGGGCGATTCGTTTGCAGCCACTCTTCCAGACGCGGCCTCGTCTGAAGCAGGCCGGAAGCCAGCAGCATTTGAGGCCACGAGCTCTGAGGAGAAACCTGCAAGCCGGATTTCCACCACTCTTTCCCTGGAAGAAAGGGACGCGCCAAAGTGATTGAATAGTGTGCCGGGTTGAGAATCGATAGAGGAAAACTGGCGAGATTCAGAGCGGCGAAATAAGTCGGAAGCTCAAGGCCGGATGGCTCCCAGCTGGGTAGCTGTGAGCCCACCGACAACCACGATGTCCGGGAGAATCCAGCCCATGCGGGTGCACCCAAAGACCAGCGTCCTCTGTCTCTTTCGCGAACTGAAATCACCAGCTCCACCTCCCGCAGGGCTGAATCCTGCTTCACGTTAACGTCGGACTCGCTGACAGGATGAACGAGCCTGGTCGAATTCAAGCGGGTGAGACTTCGCCGCAATAGCCCCTTGTTAAACGGCTCACCCTCGGAAATTACCAGCACTTTCCTCAACGTCAGGTCACTGAAGCGATGATGCCCCCGAAACTCGATCCGCCGAACGCGATACGAAGGCCCAGTCTCGGTTCGGGCAACAAGAGAGACGCTGTTTTCGGGCCGGTCCTGTGCAGTTTGTTGGCGAGGATGCGCGACCAGGCTGACACCAAAGTCGATCACTCCCAGACGCTCGGCTTGATCGCGTTTCTCGACAAGACAGCGGCACAGCTGCTGCACCGAAAGTTGATTCGAAAAGCTATCCAGGCGGTTGGGTGTGAGACTGTCGGAAACTTGAAATTCCTCCAACCGGTAGGAAGCGCCTGTGAGAACTCGAAGAAAGATGGAGGCGCGGTTGTCTTCGAATCCAACAGACTCCAGACTCGCTGTCGCGTCGAGATAACCTCGGGAGATATAGTCCGACCTCAGTCGCTGGAGAGCAAGATCCAGAGCTTCCTGATTCAACGGGGCACGCAACTTCCAACCCTTCCAAACCCGTGGAATTCCCGGGAGCAGCGTCCTGGGGCGAATGTCGCGAATGATTTCCGCAATGCGACGAGAGTCTGAGGGACTAACGCCAGAGGCTTCAAGCCTGTCCACCACATAGCGCCTCCCTTCATCCACACGAAAAAGAACGTCCGCCTGACGGATGCCCGCGGGAATGAGTTCGACGTTCACGATCGCGTCGCGGTAACCCGAGTCCCTCAGCCTTTCCTGGAAAGCTCGGGCCTGGGATACCAATCCTGACTTATCGACGAGGAAGCCGGGAATGACCTGGGCACGCAACTCAAAGTGTCGTGGTTCAAAGCGGACCTTCCGGAGCAGGTAGCGCGGCCTTTCGGCCAGAACGAATCTGACCTCGGCTCCTTCGGGAGTGGACTCTGTCAAGACTCGAATATCGTCAAACCAGCCGGTGGCCCAAAGCCGCTTGACGTCAAGGGCCACACGTCTACGCTCAAGCAGTTGTCCGTTCTTGGTCTGAAGCTGCAAGGGTCGTTCAGTGCCCTCTATGGTGACCTGCTGAATTACCAAGGACTGGGCGCTCACACGAGCTTCAAAGCCCAAGCAGACGGCTGATACCAGGGCCATACCCCAGAAACTAAACTGCCCAGACGATCTGGCTCCCATGTAGCAACCTGACATCAGCCTGTCCCTTTGGCCTGAGGACATCAAAGTGCTTGCGGCATTTGATTCGATTGCGCAACGGGCCGGTAGGTTGTCCGGCCTTGGATGCCATAGGGTAGCTCCCTGGAGCAAAGCCGGCTCGACCGCACGATGATTACCAGGCGAGAATTGGGGCCACGCTTATGGGCTGCATGAGTCATGATTCCTCGAGCGGGTCCTCAATAGACGCCGGCTGCTCCGTGCCTGGAAACATGGCCATGTACAATGGCTTGAACTGAAAGGTTCTGATTGTGTATTGTTCGAGTCTCGGTGCCGATCAAGCATCGAAGTGACGCACCGCTTGCGCGCCTAGCGAAGTGAGTTTCACCTCTCAACCACTCACCATGACACCAGGAACACTGAAGAACAAAGTTGCCATCGTTACCGGCGCCTCACGGGGCATTGGCCGCGCCGTCGCACTTGAATTGGCGCGCCTCGGGGCAGACGTCACTGTCAACGCTCGAAGCCATCCGGAAGAAGGACTCGAGGTGGTCCGTGAAATTGAGCGTCTGGGCCAGCGAGCCATTCTCTTTCAGGGTGATGTGGCTGACCGGGCTCAGGACGAACGGATGTTCGAGGAAACCGTCCGGGCTTTGAGCCGCGTCGATATTCTCGTCAACAACGCGGCCTTCAGCATCCGCAAGCCTCTGCTGGAGCTGGACGTCGAAGATGTAGAAAGAACCTGGGCCGTGAGCCTCTGGGGAGTGTTCCATTGCAGCCAGTTGGCCGCGCGACAGATGGTCCAGCAGGGCCAGGGCGGGAATATCGTCAATATCAGCTCAGTGCATGCCTACCGTCCCTACCCCAACTCAACGGCCTACAACGGGGCCAAGGCCGCCATCAATCATATGGCGGCAACTTGGGCCGTGGAGCTAGCCTGTCATGGAATTCGGGTCAATACGATTGAGCCGGGTTGGATTGACACTCCCGGAGAGCGCCGCTTCTTTAGTGAAGACCAGATTCGCGAGAGTGGGAAGAAACTTCTGATGGGAAGGCTGGGACAGGCTGACGAGATTGCCAAGGGAGTTGCGTATCTCGTTTCGCCGGATGCTTCATACGTTACCGGCACCTGCCTGCGCATCGATGGCGGTTTCGTGCTCCCATCTCCATAGACCCTCGTTCCCAGATTGACCAAGCCTCTGATTGAGTGTCACTACCGCTCGGCCACTGCAGCCTGGGCATGGCTCTTTTGCATCGCCGCTGCCAGCCCTCAGGTCCTCTGCAAAGCTGTTGGAGACCGGGCGAATCAAATCCATCTCAGCTCTCAAGACGGATGCCAGGGAGACCCTGTTGGCCATCTTTGCGCGACAGGACCCTTAAAGGAAGGCTCGCAATGAGTCCTGTTGATTTAAGTTATTCCTGCGGTTCGGCTGGACCGCCGCTTCTGGCCCGCACGATCGACCAGGTTCTATCGGAATCGGCGGCCCGTTTTCCGCACGGCGAAGCACTAGTGGTCTGCCACCAAGGGGTCAGGCTGACCTATGCGGAATTTCAGAGCCAGGTCAGGCAGACAGCGAAGGGCCTGGTGGCCTTGGGTGTCCGCAAAGGCGATCGAGTGGGCATCTGGGCCTTCAACTGCCATGAATGGGTTTTGGTTCAATTCGCGACAGCGGCAATCGGCGCGATCCTTGTGAATATCAATCCCGCCTATGGAACCCGGGAGCTGGCCTATGCGCTGAAACAGTCCGGCACACATACGCTCGTATTTCAATCTCATTTCAAGCAATCGAATTATCCGGAAATGCTCGAAGAAGTTTGCCCTGAGGTGGCTCAATGCAAGCAGGGCCGACTGCGAGCCCGCCACTTGCCTGCCCTCAGAAGACTGGTTTTTCTCGGCGAGGGAAAGAAGCACGATTGGCTGGTCTGGCCAGAGCTGAGCTCGCTCGCCCAGGGCGTGTCTGATGAATCCCTGGCTGCCCGGCAGTCGGACCTCAGCTTCGAAGACGCCATTAACATCCAGTACACATCGGGCACCACAGGCTTTCCGAAAGGAGTGGTTCTCACCCACCACAACCTCGTCAACAATGCCCTTTTCATCGGCAACAGCATGAACCTGTCGCATCGGGATCGCCTTTGCGTTCCGGTTCCCTTCTACCACTGCTTCGGTATGGTTCTTGGCAACCTCACGACGGTCCTGGCTGGCGCCACTCTGGTGATTCCCTCCGCCACATTCGATGCGGCCCTCACTCTCAAGGCCGTGGAAAAGGAAGAGTGCACGGCGCTTTATGGCGTTCCAGCCATGTTTATTGCTGAACTGGAACACCCGGACTTCACCCAGTTCCGGCTGAACACGCTGCGAACAGGAATCATGGCCGGCTCCCCCTGCCCCATCGAGGTGATGAAGAGGGTCGTCGAGAAGATGCATTGCCGCGAAATCACCATTGCTTACGGCCAGACCGAATCCTCTCCCGTCATCACACAGACCTGCGTGGACGATTCGATTGAACGCCGTGTAGCCACCGTTGGGCGGGCCTTGCCCCATACTGAAGTCAAAATTGTCGATCCTTCCAACGGAAGGATCGTGCAGCGAGGACACCTGGGGGAACTGTGCTCACGCGGTTACCTGATCATGAAAGGCTACTACAGGAATCGGAAAGCTACCCGCGAAGCGATCGATACGGATGGCTGGTTGCACACAGGCGACCTTGCAATCATGAACGCCGACGGTTACGTAAACATCAAGGGGCGCGCCCGCGACATGATTATCCGCGGCGGCGAAAATATTTATCCGCGTGAAATCGAGGAGTTTCTGTACACGCATCCGAAGATTTCGGATGCACAGGTGATTGGTGTTCCTGATCGAAGGTTCGGCGAGCAGGTGATGGCCTGGGTTCGGCTCAAGGAAGGGGAGACCGCCACCGTCGAAGAACTGAGGGCTTTCTGCAAGGGAAAGATTGCGTACTATAAGATTCCCCACTTTTTCAAGTTCGTGACCGAGTACCCGATGACCGTGTCGGGCAAGGTACAAAAGTACCGGATGCGCGAGAGCGCCATTCGGGAACTGGGGCTTGAGGAGCTGAACACGATCCAGACCGCCTGAAAACGGAGCGCCCCGGAGACCGTAGCTTTCAACTACCGCTGCAGCGTCCGTCATTAGATCGGATCTGCAGCTTGTAAGAGCGGCCTCCCTGTTTTCGGTTCCGAAACCGCCGATGAAAAGCGCAGGTTTCCCAGGGAGGGCGCAGGCGCCCTTACGAGCGATGGTTCACTTGGAGCGCGAAGCGCCTCCGAGTTGCCCTTTGGACCAAGAGCTACTTCTTTTCTGCGGTCGCCTTTTTTGATGAGGCCGCGTTCTTTGATGAAGCAGACGGCGGTTTCTTTGCTCCCTTTTGGCTGGCAGTAGTTCCAGCCCCTTCGTCCAGTCTGATCCCGTACTCCTTGAGTTCCTTCAGTTGTGCCGTCTTGACCGTCGGGTTCAGAGGATTACCGTTCACGTCAATGAACAGATACGGAGCAAAATTCTTCTCACCCGCGAAGTCCTTCTTGGACATCGCAACCAGCGACTTCAAATCACTCAACCGGTTATTGCTGAGATTCAAGTAGCGCAGGTACTTCAGATTGGAAATCGGAGACAAGTCAGAAACCTGATTTCCTGCAAGTTCCAGGGATGATAAGTACCCCATGTCGGCAAGCGGCTTGAGATCTGAGATCTTGTTGCCAGTTAGATAGAGCGAGGAGAGCTTCTGGAGATTCTGAAGTCCGCTCAGGTTGCTGATCCTGTTCTCGGACAGGTATAGGGCCCTCAACTCCGTGAGTTTGCCCAGGGGAGCTATATCTGAAACTTCGTTTCGAGAAAGCTCCAAATATTGCAGTTTCGTCAAATTGCTCAAAGGAGTCACGTCCTGAATCTTGTTCGCCGAGAGCGTGAGAGTTTGGATATTGACGAGATCCTTCAGCGGAGTCAGATCGGCGATCTGATTATTAGCCAGATCCAGAGCAGCCAGGCTGGTGCACTTTTCCAGACCCCTCAGATCTCGAATGCCCGCACCGGTAGCTTTGAGCGTTGACAACTTTTTCAGATCCTCCGCTGTCATCTTTTCCCCGGCGAACACTTGCTGCCTCACGGCAGCCTCCAGGTTGGAGTCCGGAAAGAAGGACTCTGCCTGAGTTGTTGAAAGACCTACCCAGATCCAGAACAGCACCGACAACGCTTTTCTCATGTATCAACCTCCAAGACAGGACCCGATTGACTCAACTCAGCCAAGGTGAGTCAACGGGCTCCAAAAGTTAGATTTGCGCCATCAAATATCTATACGATCGCCGGGATCAGTTGGAAAGGAATTTTTGCATTTTCAGCCAGACTAAGAAACACCGGCAAGCGTCGACTTCAGAGTCATGCATCGGTCTGATTCTCGCTAACACTAGGAAGCCATTCTCACAGTGCGTTTTTCCAGTCTCAAGGTCTTTGTTTTCCCACGGCTGCCAGATTTGTCCTTTTTCATCGGTTCAACAAGCTCGTATTCTACAAGACCAGCAGCAACCTCCTCCTGGGCGACACGAATTGGCTTCTTTCCAGAAGACACAATCCTCGGTGAAGCCCCGCAGTATAACTGGCGTGCTCGCCTGGCAGCCAGGATGACAAAACGGTATTTGCTGTCGATAACTCCAATATTGGCCACCGGTTCAACCCTCCGACCCAATTCGGCTCAAAATGACTGGCTCCAGATTTATTAATACCAGGCGGATGTCAAATCGGTGCGTGCTCAAGAAAAAGGGCGACCCAAGTTTGATCGCCCCTGAGTGGAGGAAGTTCCTTCGATTGACCCGCGCTCAACGAGACAGAAAGGCGGCCAAACCAGCCCGCCGGACACGAGCCCCCATTGGTCTTTTCCATCAAACTTCGGCTTGACGCTTAGTACATATCGTCACCACCTGGCGGTACAGCAGCCGCCTTCTTTTTTTCTGGAATCTCAGAAACCAAGGCTTCGGTCGTTAGCAACAACCCCGCAACGGATGCGGCGTTCTGCAGGGCCGTACGCGCGACCTTGGCCGGATCAATCACGCCGGCGGCCACCAAGTCTTCGAATTCTCCAGTCTGAGCGTTCAATCCAAACGATTCTCGCTGATCGGCCTTTACTTTTCCTAGGGTGACGGCGCCCTCAATTCCTGCATTCGCGGCAATCTGTCGCAAGGGTTCCTCAAGAGCTCGCACCACAATATTCGCGCCAATTTGTTCATCCTCTTCAAGTTTTAGCTTCGAGACCGCTGGAATCGCACGGACAAACGCCACGCCCCCGCCGGCAACGATGCCTTCCTCCACGGCCGCGCGGGTAGCATGCATCGCGTCCTCTACGCGGGCTTTCTTCTCTTTCAGTTCGGTCTCGGTCGCGGCTCCCACCTTGATCACAGCAACACCTCCCACCAGTTTAGCCAACCGCTCCTGCAGCTTCTCGCGATCATAGTCGGAGGTCGTTTCCTCGATCTGTGTCCGGATCTGCTTGACTCGACCTTGAATGTCTTTTGCCCGCCCAGCGCCCTCCACGATTGTGGTGTTGTCTTTATCAATGACAACACGCTTGGCACGGCCCAAGTCGTCAATCCTTAGATTCTCCAGTTTCAAACCCAAGTCTTCGGTGATCGATTTACCACCTGTGAGAATCGCGATATCCTCCAACATGGCTTTACGGCGGTCGCCAAAGCCAGGTGCCTTTACAGCCGTCCCTGTTAGCGTTCCCCGCAGTTTATTAACAACCAGCGTAGCCAGAGCTTCTCCCTCAACCTCTTCTGCAATGATCAGAAGAGGCTTGCCAAGTTTGGCCACCTGCTCCAATAAAGGAAGCATATCCTTCATCGCCGTGATCTTTTTTTCGTGAATCAGGATATACGGGTCCTCCAAAACGCACTCCATACGCTCTGCATCAGTTACGAAATAGGGAGACAGATAGCCTCGATCAAATTGCATACCTTCGACTATTTCCAACGATGTTTCCATTGTCTTGGCTTCTTCAACGGTGATGACACCATCTTTGCCGACCTTCTTCATGGCCTCGGCAATGATCTTTCCAATTGTCGTATCGCCATTCGCTGAAACCGTCCCTACCTGAGCGATCATTTCCCCACCCACAGTTTTTGAGCGCTTCTTCAATTCCCCAACCGCCACTTCAACCGCTTTTTCGATTCCCCGTTTCAGGGCCATCGGATTGGCGCCGGCCGCGATGGTCTTCACCCCTTCGCGAAAAATGGCTTGAGCCAAAACCGTGGCCGTCGTCGTCCCATCGCCCGCCACATCACTGGTCTTCGACGCTACTTCACGCACCATTTGAGCTCCCATATTTTCCAGGGGATCAGGCAACTCAATTTCCTTCGCGACTGTGACCCCATCCTTAGTAATCAAGGGTGACCCGAATTTCTTATCAAGAACTACATTCCGTCCTTTCGGACCCAACGTGATCTTCACAGCGTCTGCCAGCTTGTTGACACCTCTTAGTGCAGCCTGGCGGGATTCTTCACCGCAAACGATTTGCTTAGCCATAGTGTATTCCCTCCCGAGCAGTCTTGTTGTCATTGACTATTTACTTGCAGATTTTTTCCACTGCGCCCCTTCAGTTATCGCTAGAACTTCGTCTTCCCTGAGGATAAGGTATTCTTCACCATCGAGCTTTGTTTCCGTGCCGGAGTATTTGCCAAACAGGATCCGGTCCCCTTCTTTGACCGTCATCTCAATACGATTTCCATTCTCAAGGATCTTGCCGTTTCCAACGGCCATGACCATCCCGTTCTGGGGTTTCTCTTTCGCGGTGTCGGGAATGACAAGGCCGCCCTTCACCATTTCCTCCGGTTCAAGCCGTTTTACGACGATCCGGTCATGCAGCGGTCTGATTTTCATAGGATTCCTCCTCGCGTTTGCATCAATCAAGAGATTCACTTTGCTCCCAAGAGAGACAATAAATCGCGCACCGATCCGGATCGTGGAAATAAAGGAGACTGAAAGTTCACTCCTTCCAATCTCCCGACCGGAAACGAGGCAAATTCACTAGGAGAGGCGGATCATGCTGAGGCTTTCAGCTGCGCTTTGCTCTGACTCGACCCAAGTTGCCTGATCTCTACTTTCCGAGGCAGATGAGCTTTGGAAACGGGGGCCGAGATCTCCAAAACGCCGTTGTCAAAAGTTGCCTTTACCCCTTCGACTTCGACACCTTCAGGCAAGGTAAACGTGCGCTCAAACTGTCCGTAACGGAACTCGCGATAATGCCAGTTCTCATCATCGACTTCCTTTGGAGCAGTTCGCTCGCCCTTAACCGTTACTTGATTTCCTACGATTGACAAATCCACTTTCTGCGGATCAACACCCGGAATAGCCAGCCGGTAAATGAGATTCCCATTTTGGGTATAGGACTCAACCTCAGGAACGAAGGTCGCCTGAGAAGGCAGCCATCGAGTTGAGCACCCCCAATTTCTTTCAAACACCCGGTCCATCTCTTGATGGAGAGAAAACAGATCGTCAAACAAGTTTCGGGAGAATCCCAACATACGCGTTACCTCCTTGAAAAATATTTGCCCTGAGAAACTGCCCCTCGAAAATATGGGTGGCAATTGCTCGATCTGTTTTGGCACCCCAATGCCTAATATCGATCTGCCAGGTAGTCAAACAAGTCGTGCACCCGTCGAAGCTGGAACAGACTGTCATCTCCGACGAAAGCCCGGCCGGACAAAACAATGCCAGAACGCGGGCCTGACAGCTCGTTTCTGAAAAGAGATGGCAAGATCTACCGCCAGGTGCTGATCCAGGAGATTCTCAGTGCGAGAGTTTGACTTCTGCCGCGGTCGTTTCTATTTATAAACCGACTGTTTGAAGTTCTCTTTGAAGCTGAACCTGGACCCATACGGTAGGAAGAGAGCTTGAACACTGGAAAGGAGGAAAAAATCATGAATATGAAAGATCTGGTCCCTTGGGGCCGCGAAAGAAGGAATGTACCTGTAAGACGAGAACAAGATAATCCCTTTTATTCGCTGCAGCGCTCCATCAATCAGGTGTTTGACAATTTCCTGTTTGAAGGGTTTGGCCGCAGCCCATTCAGTCTTATGGCCAGTTTTAGCCCTCGGTTGGACGTCAGCGAAACCGACGAGGAATTTCACGTCACGGCTGAGCTTCCTGGGATGGACGAAAAGGATGTCGAAGTGTCGCTCAGCAATCATGTCCTCACACTCAAAGGAGAGAAGAAAGACGAGAGGGAGGACAAGCGACGGGATTTCTACCGGGTAGAGCGTTCTTACGGAATGTTCGAACGGACTGTCCCTATTCCTGATGGAGTTGATTTAGACAAGGTGGAAGCTTCTTTCAAGAAGGGCCTCCTGACGGTAACGCTTCCCAAGACTGCCGAGTACCAAAAGGACAGGAAAAGAATTCCAGTCAGAGCGGCTTGAAGGTAATTGAAAGGTAGTACAGCACACGCTTACTCGGGGCGGTCGATTGCCTCAAGCTCCAGGACCGCCCCACGTCGTCAACACTCCAGCAGCCCGTTCGAGTCAGTGTTTCCTGTGCCATCGAACTCGGTGGGTCTTGACATGTCCGTGGGGAGACCGAATCTCGATCGGAAGGCCGGCTGCTTGGTTTGCTCCCTGTCTGACTGTCCCTGTCGTTGACCTGCTTACGGCTTTCCCACCATTGGTGAAGCTCTTGACTTCAACTGCCCGGAAACCAACGAAGCCAAAGACCATCGCCAGAACCAGTGCAACGAAAGTCAAAAGAAACCCGTCAAATGAGATAAGGTCGCCGGCACAGAGTAACGAGCCGGCTGCAATCAGGCTACCCAGTACCACAATAACACTGGGGCCCTAGGAAAAGCTTATCTCGATCATGCCTGGCGACCTCCGAGGTGTTTTGGCTTCTCCCGTCTCGATTAGCATTCGTCCTGCGGCTTGTCAAAACTGGAAGGTTGAATAAGACCGCTTTCGTGGGTTAACACCGAAGCAGATGAGTTAGCCGCAAATGGACGGGGACATTTCAAAACTGCTTGACAGGGAAATACTCACATTTTAAGTGGTAATGGTGGGTCCAGAACCGCGAGCGAGCTAGAGCTTGATGTGGATTAATTGATGAAGACTGCGCACACAAAAGGCAATTCTCCACGAGCCGCTGGGAGTCCCAGACAGAGGCCAGGATTCATAGGCCTGTTTTCGCTATCGGCCTTAAACACTGGCACTTTGACGGACAGGCTATTCCAAACATCGCCGCTGCGATGGAGACTTAAGGGCCCTCCGCGATGGTTGCTGTTGTGGCTTGTTGTTATCCTGCTGGCAACCTCCGCAATCGTTTATGAGGTGCGGACTTCCGTTCTTCAGTCTCGGTTGTTGTTTTACTGGGCTAGCCATGCGAACTATGACGTGGCCGCTGGACCCAGTTCGAGTATTGTTTTTCCTGAGAAAGGACCTTTTGATCTTCGACTCGGATACTCGAATATACCGGACTTTCAGCGTCGATTAGAAAGCAAGGGGTTCCAGGTGGCCGAACAAGCCCGGTTCTCGCCCATTCTGAAACAGACGGCTCGCTGGGGTATCACGCCGCCATATCGAGAACCTGCAAGCGGAGGGCTGGCAATTCTCAGTGCCGAAGGTTTGGCTCTTTATGAAGCCTCGGTTCCCGGGCCGCTCTTCCAGACTTTCGACGACATCCCGCCGCTAGTGATCACCGCACTGCTCTTTATGGAGAACCGCGAACTGGGATCGGTCGGCTCCGGCGTTTCTGCCAATCCAGTGTTGGAGTGGGATCGACTGGCCAAAGCGGGACTCTACTATGCAGGAAACAAGCTGGGGTTGCCCCTCCGCATGGAAGGGGGAAGCACGTTGGCGACGCAGTTGGAGAAATACCGACATTCACCCGGAGGCCGCACCGCGTCAGCCACCGACAAGATACGCCAGATCACAGCGGCAAGCCTGAAAGTCTACAAGTCAGGAGTTGACACTCGAAAAGCCCGGCACGAAATCATCCTCGATTATCTGAACACCGTTCCGCTGGCAGCGGCCCCGGGTTACGGAGAAGTGAATGGCTTGGGCCAGGGACTGAAAGCCTGGTTTGGTGAGGGTTTGGAAGACATGAGCATCGCCCTGAAAACCCCCGGGATCACGCCAGAAAAAGCTCTGGCCTTCAAACGGGTCCTCACCCTTCTGGCTGCCGTTCGGGCACCCAGCTATTATCTGCTTCAAAATCGGGCAGACCTCGAGACCCGAGTGGTCCGTTACATCAATTTGATGGCTGGCTCGCACCTCATCGATGTTGCTTTTGCCCATGAGCTGGAAAAGACACCTGTCAATTTTCAGACTCAGAGTCCATCACCGGTCGCCTTCTCAGCCCAACAAAAAACGTCCAACTCAATCCGAATCGAGTTGCTGAATCTGTTGGGTCTGCACTCACTGTATGACCTGGATCGTTTGGATCTGCAAGTAAAGAGCACCCTCGATGGCGCTTTGCAAAAGGAAATCGCCCAGCTCTTCAATAAGCTGAGAGCTCCTGAATTTCTCCGGACACAAGGTCTTCTTCAGGATCGTCTCTTGTCCCTGGGAGATCCCGACGAGGTAATCTACAGCCTTCTTCTGTACGAGAGAACGCCGCAAGGCAATCTGTTGCGCGTTCAGACGGACAGTCTGGAACAACCGCTGGATATCAACGAAGGAATCAAGCTGGAGCTGGGAAGCACGGCGAAGCTTCGCACTTTGGCCCATTACCTCGAACTGGTCGCCGAGCTTTACTACAACCGGGCAGGCATGGGATCAGATTCTGGACCCAGGGATCCAATAACGTCATGGACACGTGAGAAACTCAGAAAGAATCCGCAGCTGTCCCTGGAGGAGTTGCTTCAACTCGCTTTGGATCGGACCTACTCAGCCAGTCCGCACGAGGCATTCTTTACCGGGGGCGGGCTGCACACCTTTGGCAACTTTGATTCCAAAGACAACGGAAAGATACTGTCGATCCGCGAGGCCACCTGGCGGTCAACGAACCTCGTTTTTATCCGCCTGATGCGGGATCTGGTACGCTTCCATGAAGCGCGCCTCCCTTATGATTCGGCTGCCGTGTTGGCAGATCCGGCAAACGCTGACCGCCATGGCCTGCTAAAGGAAGCGGCCGAAGTTGAGGAGAAACAGCATCTCTTCCAAGCGTACAGGAATTATCGCGGCCTCGCACCTGAGGTCATGATCGAGCGGTTGCTGGGAAAACGTTCGAAGAGTCCGCGGCATCTGACCATTGCCTTCCTGGCCTGGAATTCCGGCCCACCGGAGAATCTCGAGAGGGCTCTTACGAACTGGCTGCAGTTAAGAGGAGTAACAGTTGGACCTGACGAAGTTCGGCGGCTGGTGCGTGCGTACGGGAATCCGCATCTGAACCTGAAGGACTATGGCTATCTGCTCGGCCGCCACCCTTTGGAGCTCTGGTGCATCGGCCAGCTTCTGCGGGAGCCGGGTGTTCCGTGGAATTACCTTTGGGAGCGCAGTCAGTCAGCTCGTGAGATTGCCTCATCCTGGCTCTACCAGACTCGCCATCGCCGGGCCCAGGAGATTCGCCTCCGCGTCCGTATCGAGCAGGATGCCTTTCTGCGGATGACGCCTTACTGGCAACGCCTCGGTTTCCCGTTTGATCGATTGATCCCATCCTACGCGACCGCCATTGGCAATTCGTCCGACCGGCCAGCCGCGCTAGCAGAATTAATGGGAATTATCTTGAACGACGGACGAAACCGTCCCATTCTGCAGCTGGAGGAACTGCGGTTCGCTCGTGGTACCCCTTATCACACTAGCCTTAAACCGTCACCCCAGCCAGCTGCTCAAGTGATGCCCCCGGCGGTGGCCCGCGCTCTGAAAGCCGTGTTGGCTGGAGTCGTCAACCAGGGGACGGCACGGCGATTGGCAGATGCCTTCTCGAGTCCGGACGGCACACCGATCATGGCCGGTGGCAAGACCGGTTCGGGAGACAACCGCTTCAAGTCGTTTGGCCGGAGCGGAGGGGTTGTTTCGTCTCGCGCCGTCAACCGCACGGCAACCTTCGCCTTTTATGTCGGAGATCGTTACTTCGGCGTGATTTCGGCTTCTGTATTAGGCAAAAAAGCGGATCGCTACCGTTTCACGAGTGCGTTGCCAGTAACCATTCTCAAGTTGCTCGCGCCTGCTCTCAACGAACGGCTTGCCAGCCGTCAAACCTTCCCTGGCTGATCGTGGAGTGATGAAAACATGCGCCAGTCCGAAGCCAAGCTGAACCGGGACATGCTGCGAGGGATGAAGAGCCTTGTCGACGCGCTTCGTCTTGTCAGTGTGTCGCTCGATCTCGAAGAGACCCTCGAGGCAATTCTCGATGGCTTGAAGTCGATCATCGACTACGACGCAGCGGCTATCTATGTCGTAGACCCCGGATCCGGTCAACTGAGATCTCAGATCTTGCGAGGTTACCCCGCAGAAGTACTCAAATTCGAGTCGATTCCGAAAGGCATGGGTATCATCGGACGCGTTTTAGCGGAGGGCACTCCCGTCCTTGTCTCTGATGTCACTTCCGATCTCACCTATGTTGAAGCACGGCCGGCCACGCGTTCGGAGATGGCCACTCCCATCGAGGGCGGGACCGGGCAACAGATCGGAGTCCTCAACCTGGAAGCCGACAGTACAGACTTCTATGACTCGGAAGCGCTTGAGCTGCTGACGCTTTTCGCTTCAGGCGTAGCAGTTGCCATTGAAAAAGCGACCTTGCACGCAGAAATCATGGAGAAGCGGCGGCTTGAAGGTGAGGTGGCCATGGCGCGTCGCGTGATGGATAACCTGCTTCCCCGCCAAACTCCTCAAATCGCTGGCCTCGATCTCGCTGCTCTCAATGAGCCATGGTATGAGATAGGCGGCGACTACTACGATTTTATTCCCATCGATTCCGAAAGGTGGGGAATCGTCATCGGCGATGTCGCAGGAAAGGGTGTTTCCGCTGCGTTGCTGGTTAGTGCTTTGCGAGCCGTCTTGCATTCATTGGCACGTAACGAGCTGGCGCTTCGCTCCATTTTTCGCAAGGCTCACCGCTTCTTCCGGGAGTCCAGCGGCGAAGGCGAGTTCGTGACTCTGTTCTACGCGGAGATGAACGTGAAATCAGGGCGACTCCTTTACATAAACGCCGGACATCCTCCACCATTGCTGATCCACAGGAGCGGTCCGATTGACATCTTGGAGAGCGGGGGCCTTCCGCTCGGTCTGCTTGACGCGGATGGCTATGAGGAGGGGGTTGCAATTTTTAGACCGGGGGACGTGCTGGCCCTTTACACAGACGGGATCTCCGAAGCTCTTAACACCAACGATGAACCCTACGGTCGAGAGCGCATGATCGCTGCCATCTCGCGCTCGCTTTCTCACAACGCGATATCCATCTCTGAGGCCATCATTGAAGACGTCGAGCGCTTCAGCAAGTCGCAAAGCTCCGACGACAGGACACTGGTAGTCATCGTCAAGTCCAGTTGAACAGCGATCCTTGATACGATCTTGCCTGACACTGCGAGCCAATCGCCCGGCATACCCAAACAGCGCTGGATGGCCTTTTTCTCCAGACCGCGGCATCGTGGCAGCATAAAAAACTGCTCGGCTTTCTTTGACAACCGGCCGGGAAGATTTTATGTCTTGGGTCGCCGATGATTGTTCTGATCAACGCACTTTTTGATCTGTCGACGGTGAGTCAAACAGAGTGGTCCTTCTAACTAATACCCGTAGGGATCAAGCAAGACATCGACCCGACAGGAAAAGATTCTGCCGATCAGTTCATCCGGCATCCAGGAACCCAAATTGAGTGGAGGAGGTCAAAAGACATGCTCATCCGAAGAATGGTGCCTACCGAAAGCCCCTGGTTCAGCGGCCATGATGAACTTGATGGAATACGACGCCAAATTAGGGGACTGATGGGCGAGATGGAAGAAGCGATGCTCGCCAGACCCGGCGCGATTTTCCCGGCGCTGAATGTAACTCAAGACGAAGACAATCTGTATGTGAGAGCTGAGCTGCCGGGAATGAAACCCAGTGATCTGAACGTCACAGCGGTAAAAAACAGGCTCTCACTCTCGGGCTCTCGACAGATTGCAGCCGAGGATGAAAGCGCTAGCTATCATCGGCGCGAGAGGGCGGGCGGCCATTTCAGCCGCAGCATCGTCCTGCCGGTTGATTTTCAAGGAGACAAGGTCACAGCCGATTACGTTGATGGAATCCTTACCGTGACTCTTCCGCGGACGCCGGAAACGAAACCGAAACAGATCCAGGTAAAGACCGCTTAAGAAAGTCATGATCGTTACAGTTCGAGAAAGGAGCTCGCCGATGGAAAAGCAACTTCAGAGATCTGAGAAACAACGAATCACGAACAGCGCCGAACAGACGAGACCCGGACTCGTCTTCACACCTGCGGTAGATATTTTTGAGAACGACTCTGTGATAACCGTTCTTGCAGACCTGCCGGGAGTCAAAGCCAAAGACCTCAAGGTCGACTTGCGCGAGAATACTCTGACGCTGACAGCAGCCGTTAATTCGCTTCCCAGCGAAAAGGAAACGGATGTGTTCCGGGAATACGAGTCAGGCACATTCTTTAGACAGTTTACGCTCGCGGAAACCATCGATCAGGCCAAGATTGACGCGGAACTTCGAGATGGGGTTCTCAGACTACGATTGCCCAAGACCGAAGCCGCGAAACCGCGGCAGATCGCAGTCAAGGCATCGTAGTTCAAAGGAAATTTTGAAGTCGTATGATTCCCAACGAGAAGTCCTGCAGCGATGGCTATCAAGAACTACTACGTCGTGCTCGGGGTTCATCGAGAGGAAAGTGAAACAGGTATCCGGGCAGCTTACAAGGCACTTGCCAAGAAGCTGCACCCGGACTTAATTGGAGAACACGGTACCAAGGCATTCCAGGAGATCCTGGAAGCTTACCAAACTCTGGCGGACCCCGAGAAGCGGCGGTTACACGACCATTTGCTCGATCATCAGCAAGACCATGCTCAGACGGAAGTAGGTCAGAAGATCAACATCCGACGAGAGGTGGAGCGGGAGCCTGTCGGCTGGGAACAGGTCCCGACTCATGGGCAAAACTTCCGTTATGCGTGGTCTCCCTTCGTGGGACTACAGGAACGGTTTCCGATTAATCTCACCGGCGCGGGCTTATTTGCATCGGAAAAGTCTGAAGGGCTGAACTTCGAGGTACTTCTCACCGCCGATGAGGCCAAATGGGGAGGCGTCATTTCTGTAAAGGTTCCAGCGCTTTCTATCTGCTCCGACTGCAGGGGAAGCGGACGAGCCTGGATGTATCCCTGCATGGATTGTCGAGGCTTGGGCATCCTAGAGACCCAGAGGACCGTTAACGTTCGCTTTCCGCCGAAGGTCCGAAGCGGGACCGTTATCCAAGCTCCGACATTCGTTACTGAGAATTCGTATCTTCGACTTTACCTGCTAATAGATAGATGAGGAGGCAGCGCTCGTCGGGATCTTGTGCGGCAATCTGCTGCGAAACAACCCAACAAGCTGCTCCCAGCCCGTCTCAACATTCGACATAGTCCCCTCTGACCGAGTACCATGACCTCCTGGCACGGAATCTGTCGGTTGGGCTTGGCCCGTGGCAACTCGGGTCCTGCTCACATGCGAAGCCTGGAGCCTTTCAGACGTTCGGATATCCATTACGGTCCAACGGGCATCTAAACTACTGTCTCGGATAAAAAGGTGTTCCAGGGCTGTGAGGTTGACCAGAACTTCGTTCGGTTCAGAATTCTCTCTACTCTGAATGAGTCTGGTTTCTGAACTGCTTTACTTCTATTGAGGAAAAACCTGTGCCTGTAGTTTGTTCCAAGTGCAAGAAATCCTTGACGGTCAAGGAGTCCATTTTGAAGACGCACGTGTGCGGTCCTATCAAGCCTGAGGCCCCTAACCGCAGCGTGCGAAAAACAGGCGATTATGTGAAGAATCACTTCGCAGAGTTGATCGCTGCCGAAATGCGCAAGAAGACGGTCGCTTAATCTAGAGGACGACGCCCACCGAATGTGTAGACATTCCCATGTTGAGCCTATCTGCAATCGGAAAATCGGTCCTTGAAATCCACTCCAGGGGGCTGAGGAATTTTGACCAGACGTGCGAGCCTTACTGAACTGGCAGTCGAACTCAATCAAGCGATAAGATCCAGAGAGGCAAGCTGAGAAGGGTGGTCAGTCTGGACGCATTGGCCGCAGCGGTTGCAACTGCGAAAGCAAAATCGAGAAAGGCTGCGCTGGATTGCAACATCCCCGGGCGCGCCAGTCAATACCCCGAGATCGTGAATTTACTTCCGGAAGCGGTAAGGCCAGTTCAGATCATGAGTAAAGGGGTCCTAAAGATGCGCCGGGACTTTCAACATTCAAGGAGGTTCGACATGATCAAACAAATACTCGTTTTCGGAATTCTTCTTCTATTCGCTGTTCCCCCTTCTCACGCTCAGTTTGGCAAAATCTTGAAGGGCCTTGGGATGGATCAGGGCAAGGGACTCCAGGACGATACCATTGTCTCTGGTCTCAAAGAGGCGCTTCACGTCGGTAGTGAGAACGCAGTAAGCCTTACGGGGAGAATGGATGGATACTTTGCCAACGAAGCCATAAAGATTTTGATGCCCGACAAACTCAGACCGGTTGAGAAAGGACTGCGCGCAGTTGGATATGCTGACCCCATTGATGAGTTTGTCTTGAGCATGAACCGGGCGGCAGAGAAAGCCGCGCCTTTTGCCAAAGACATCTTCTGGGAAGCCATCAAACAAATGAGCTTTGCCGACGCCCGCAAGATTCTCAAAGACGGAGATACTGCGGCCACAGATTACTTTCGAGCGAACACCACGGAGCAACTGACCGCCGCATTTCAACCTGTTGTAAAAGAATCCATGGACTCACTGGGCGTGACCCGCCAATACAATGAGTTGATTGGTCGCTATGACTCGATTCCCTTTATGAAGTCGCAGTCCTTCGACATCGATCACTACGTAGTCGGAAAGACCTTGGATGGGCTGTTTTACGTTCTCGGTGAAGAAGAGCGGAAGATTCGCACTAATCCGGCAGCCAGAGTGACCAGCCTGCTGAAAAAGGTGTTCGGGAAATAAAAACCGATAGTTAACGCCCTGCTCCTGCAGAGGAATCACTGGCCTCTCGTAACACCGAGACCCAAAGCCTCCGGCGGCAGGCCCTCCCCCTCATCTCTTTGGTCATCTGAGGCCATAGTTGCCATTGGTTTAAGGTAAGCACGGCTTTGCAGTCTCACGTCGGTTTGTTTGCGAATCTCTCGGCAGAGAGGTCCTCGCCGACGTCGTATCTCCCGGATCCGAGATCGACTGTCTTTCATATTTTGTTCCCACTGAGTTCCTTGTTCTGCCGCGATATTCAACCATCCAGTCAGATGATCAATCAGCTTGCTACGGGCTTCACGAGGAAGGCGTGAGAAGGGCGCCCGGCAGGCATTCATCCTCAGGGCGCTGGCGAGACAGCCGAGTAGAGACACTCAGACGATGAGTATTCGAATCGCGTCACCCTTGGCGTGGTTCTCCATTGGTGTCTCCCGTACCCAGGGCCCGATCGAACAGCACGGTAAGCGCCTGTGCACCGCACTTTGCACGCGCCTGGACTCTATGGCACACTTTCCAATAGATTCTCAAAGGCTACGAAGCCGCAAACGTCAGCGCAATGGAGCCACGTGGCGATGCTTGCTGCCGATCGACTCCCCTGGACACTGATTCTGTTGGCCGCTACCTTCGTTGCTATGCCGGAACAGCGAAGCGAGCTGAATGCTGGGGCTGCGACAGCGGAGACACTGCGCGTCGACGTGAACCTGATCACCCTCGGTGTTCGGGTGTCTGATCGCAAGAATCGTGAGGTAAGCGGTCTGAAGCAGGACGCATTCTCAGTCTTCGAAGACGGAAAGCAGCAGCAGATAGCGGTTTTCGCTTCTGAACAACAACCGGTCAGCGCGATTGTGCTTCTGGACCGCAGTTACAGCATGGGCCAAAGTGGCAAGCTGGATCAGGCAAAGTCAGCGCTGACACGACTGCTTGAAAACGCTCATCCCGACAACGAGTATGCTTTGGTGGTTTTCGACGATACGTCCATCCCACTTCTCGACTTCTCCTCAGACCAACAACGGATGGCAAGCCTGCTGGCAAGAATCAGCTCAGACAGAACAGGCTCCAGCCTTTATGATTCCATGGTCCTTGCCCTGGATCGCTTTGATCGGGCGCGTTATCCTCGGCACGTTCTCATTGTCATCACGGACGGCGCCGACCAGCATAGCCGGCTGCGATTGGACGACCTCCTCAGCGCAGTCCAGGATTCCCAGGCTCAGGTATATATGGTGGGCTTTTTCGATCGTAAAGAAGACGACATCTTCCGAGAGAGCGGCAAAACGGTCACTCTGGTGAGCGGACGGGAGATCGACAACCCGCGTTACGTCTTCAAGCGTCTGGCCGAGCAATCGGGTGCCGAGCGCTACTTCCCGGTGTCCGGAGAAGAGCTTGAGACTGCGCTGCTCAGGATCGCGCAGGATCTGCGAACACAATACACGCTGGGTTACTACACGTCGCCCTCAGATCAGGGAAGGCAATATCGCCGCATTGAAGTCCAGGTGCGTCCCAAAGGGCTGAAGGTCCGGGCACGACGTGGATTCCAGTCCTGGGAAGACGAAGAGAGTAACCCGCCAGTCAGCGCTGTTCCTGTCAGACCAA
>Ga0187893_10006230_pt1 | contig 20599 bp, 20 predicted proteins | sample MA1701074metaG_FD_139574 | JGI IMG/M metagenome (GOLD analysis project Ga0187893, IMG submission 139574) | White microbial mat communities from a basaltic lava cave in the Kipuka Kanohina Cave System on the Island of Hawaii, USA - MA170107-4 metaG ...
AACGATACCGAACCCAAAACTGTTGCCTTGATGTCATCGGTCAATTCCCGCATTCCTGCGAAGCCCCAAGAGTTCGTGTACGTTCGAAAGTAAAGATAGCCCGCCATTCGCGAACACAAGGCAAGCGGGAGTGCCACGTAAACTAGGGCCCACTGGTCCAACGGGATGTTGAAATCAAAGCGAATAAGGAACGAGCCAAAGTAGGACAGGCAGGCAACCACCGCCTGAAACGTCAGAATGAGCGGTAGCCTGAAACGAAGCATCCGATTTCCAGGAATTGACTTCGTCTCAGTGGTCTTTAAATCAGTCAGAAAGGTTGTGGTCGACACCGTGATTTTCCTTAGCTACTCACACACATCAATGCTCGCTGTGTCAGCATATAACCTTTGCAATCAGACTACCAACGGCTCAGATGAGAGTGAAATCATTCATAGTCAATGGACTAAATCGATGAGAGGCCCTAGTTCGAGCTATCGAGACTTGATAATTCCTAAAGAAATGGAATTACGATGGCATTTTAGAGTCACCAATTTCCACGCCACCGATTTATTTCCCTTGACCATCCTACTCTTGGAGCTTCAAGCAGCTTCGACAACCCAGCTTCTATGCCCGAAATGGGAAATTTTTTCTCGCTACGTGAGCAAGAGGCCAGCCGGAAAGGTACCGCCCAAGAAGCCTAACGAAGGACTCTTATCTTCTGATCCGTCTTCGGAATGCAATTGCAGATCCTAATCCTGAAACCAAGAAAATCCATGTACTGGGCTCCGGAACGTCCGCAGTTGGCAATGGGTTTGGTGGTGGAGGAATGGGTGGAACAGGAATATCTGTACGGCCGCCCCCCGAACCAAAACCTCGACCGGCCACGGCCCCTCCACCTACGATTCCCGGAATCAGAAACCCCGGAAGACGGGATCTTGATCCCGGCACGAAGCCAAACGCCGAAGGACGCATCTGGTCAGGCAACCCACCCGCTGGCTTGGGCATGGCCCCCAGCAAAAGAGGGTCCTTCTCATCGGTCGGAATCGGCATGTCCAAAAGTGCATGAGCCGGTTCTTCGGCTGATGTTGGTGCCTGAGAGACCTCTGAGATCCGATTTCCGCAACGAGATCGGGCGTAGTTGACGCCATCTGTTATCAACTTCTCGCCTTTCGACAGTCTAACTCTTTTCTTAGTCCAGTAGACCTTGTCGCCAATTCTGTATGACACATAAGCTGCCTTGTCCCCCTTCAGGTCAATAAGGCGGCTCCTCGCCGCACGGAAGTCGGAAAAGTGAGCTGCGACCACGCTGTCCTTGAGTAACGCCGCCTTGAATTCCTCTTGGCTACGGACTCCTCCTCGAATGACGGAGTTGGGATAGATGACTCTCCCGGACCCTGAACTCAAGTGTGAGGATGGCTTGGCGCTCCCCACACGAGTCTTGCCAGGAGGGTGTTTGGATGAAGCGTCGGGGATGATGACGTCCGACCAAGATTCTGCATTTTTCGACACTCGATAGGCCGTGAACACACATAGGTGGAGCACGACCAAAAGGACGAAAGCTGTGAGCCAAAGGTGCTTCGTTTTGTGGGTGTAGCGCATTGTTGTTAAGGGTATTCCGAGAGAATGGGCTGGTCTTGACTGAATAGCCAGCAATTGCATAGAAGGCACTTCGCCTGCCAATTGCTAAGATCCCTATTATCTTTTGAATGGATTTCGGGCTGGATTCAGAGTTTCACGATTCTTCGGCTTCCATACCAAAAAGGAGAAAAGATTTTCGGCGTTCTTCACAAAGATCACCTCCTCCCGCATTTTGCTCCGGGGAGCGGGCCAAGTCCGGGTAGGAAAGTATTTGGCAATCTCGACTAACTTGGGGGAAGTTGATGGTTTGGTCGACAATTTGCTAAAATTGCTAAAAGAAGGTGATCAGCTGCTGAGGTCCTCAAGAACCTGAAAGATCATATGACAAAGAATCCAGCCGCCGGGACTCTTCCGCAAGAGACGGAATCGCTTGGTCTTCATTCCATCCTGTTTACTTCTTTTGCAATAGTGGTGGGGCTCTTTCTGCTTCTCTATGGGCAGACCCTGGCGGGTCTGATTGAAGAGTGGTGGACACGAGAAGAGTACTCCCATGGATTCCTGGTGTTGCCGATCTGTTTTATCGTCCTGCGAGCCAATCGCAAACAACTCCAAAGGCTGCCGATTGAACCTGCCCGCAACGCCGGGATGCTCGTAATGGGGACAGCTGGAATGCTGCTCATAGTCGGCAAGATGGGAAGCATTTTCATTCTCAGCCAGCTGTCGATGCTGGCAATGCTTGTAGGTCTGGTTTTGACCTTATTGGGAGTTCGGTTTGTGACCGCCTTGAGCTTCCCGTTCTCCTATCTGTTGTTCATGCTGCCAAGCCTTGCTGGCGCTGTTCTCGCTTGGAACTGGCAGTTCCAGCTCGCCACAGCTAGAATGGGGGTCTTCTTTCTGCAGTTGTTGGGCATTCCAGCATGGTTGGATGAGAACCAGATCATCCTGCCAAGCCTCATTCTCAGGGTTGCCTCGAGCTGCAGCGGCGCCCGCTACCTGATCGCGATTTTGGCCCTCGCCATTCCCCTCGGCTATTTAGTCTTAAGACGGACCAAGTATCGCATCACCCTAGTAGTTCTCGCGCTCATTATTGGCATCACCACGAACTGGATACGGGTTGTGCTTATAGGACTCTGGGCATATTCCGGGGGCAAGGTTGTTCATGGTCCCTTTCACATTCTCCAAGCCCTCTCGGTGGGGTGGGTCGCTTTTGCGGGACTGTTTGTGGTCACGTGGGTACTGTCACGGATCGAGTCAAGAGGAGTCGTGTGCATTGTGGAAAACGAGGAATGTCCGAAGGTGTCCACCAACGCAGGACTTAGCCCCTCACGATCGTGGCATTACGCGTGGGCACAGGCTGTATTGGTCTTACTGGCTGTGATTGCCTATCTGTCCCTCTATTACCGGGGCCCTGTGCCGCTTAGACAGAGCTTCGCGACCTTTCCCTCCACAGTAGGGCAATGGGTTGAAACGCGAGGGAATCGCGAAAAGTTGTTCCAGCCTGTGGGGGCTGACGAGGAACTGCATAGGATTTACGTTGGTGCCAGAAAGGAAAGGCTTCATTTGTATGTTGCGTACTTCGAGTATCAACAGCAGGGAAAAGAGGCTATGAGTTATCTAATACCCCCACTCGACCGAGGAGCTCAAACTCTGGTCGTCGGCAGTTCCTCTGAGGTTGGAGGAAATCGCGAGTTCGCCGTGGGCAAAGGTGAGAATCCTGAGATCCTTCTTTGGTATGACATCAACGGTAGAATTCTAGCGAATAGCCTGGTCGCTAAGGCTTCGACAATCTGGGATGCGGTGACTCGGGGAAGGACAAATGGGGCTCTTGTGATGGTGTATCGCGAGCCAGAACAAAGCGTAACTCAGTCCTCCAGTTCTGCAGAACTGAAGGACTTTGTGGTTGAAGTCCTCCCTATCCTTCGAGACTATCTCCCACAAATTGACCAATTCGGCGAGATCAACAAGCAGTAAGTTCTGATCGTTCGACGCTACTCTCCATCGTCTGCTTCACAACCGCACATGTTTGCGCCAGTTCGTTGGTAACGAGTTCGAACGACGAACAACGGGCCGCGATCTCCAAGACTCCATCGAGCCCCTCGCCTGGATGGGCAAGCGGGTTGAGGGCATTGGCGAAGAGTCTGGCCGCAGCCTCAGTTCGACTGATTGGTGTGGCAAGGGGAGACTTCAGATCTGGTTGGTATGAAACAAAGAAGATAGCAGCCAAACGGGTTGGATCATGTTCTGTGCCCCCAAGTAAGGCAGACGCCGGCACATGAACAGTGCGCGACGTTTGGATGACTTGGTCTGGAAGCCCGTAAGGACTCGGTGGATGGCGTTTCAGATTCAGGGCATGAGAATAGGGAAGGACTTCCAGAGTCTTGAGGTTGACGGGTGCCAGCTCGTCGCTGAGATACCGGAATCCGTGATGCAAAAGTGCCCATGTCGTCGTAGACTTGCCACCGCCTGAATTCGCAACTAGCAGTAAGCCTAGGCCTTTGTAATCAAGAACCGCTGCATGTAAGAAATAGAGATCCGGCCGGCGCTTCTGAATCTCGATGGTGATCTCCTTTTCCACCTGAAAGAGAAAATCACCATCATCTGACGCCAACAAGAACGTCTGAGTGTCTCGGACTATCCGGAAGCTACCGTCGCCCGTCTTGGAGACAACGTATCTTAGGGCTGGGTTCTTTCGCCGCGTCTCAAAGAAGTCAAAGTCTCCTAATAGCAGATCTCTAGAGCCTGGATCAGTAGTCGCAATCTCCACTTCAACCCCAAAGAAATCGAACGACAGTAAAGTTGACTCTACGGACGCACCCCCAACCTGGGACTTGCCCTCGCGCGGGAAGCAGGTATTGGATTGAAGCGTCATGAGTGTGGAACCACAGGAAGAAGCAGGTTCAAGAAGAACTCGCTGGTTAGGCGCGACTCTTCCTGCCAAACTTCTTGTATGACTTTCCAGGATTTCCTGGTCCGGACCCGGGACCATCGTTCACAGGTGGATTGCCAGGAGGTTGAGGATCCTCGCCATTGCCAACTCCATTGTTCCCCTTCTCTGCTCGTCCGGAGCCCGAGCCGGCAAACGTGGGAATCGCCTTCAGGGTCAGAATAGTAGGAACAACATAAACCGACTTCTTCAAGAAATCTCGTTTGGACTCCTGTTTCTCTGTCATTGAATACCCTCCCTGCAATCAGGTTAAATTGTCACAAGTTTCCAGCAGGTTCATTCTCTTCATGTCACTAAGGAGCACGATGACGTCTCTCTCGGCAGTGGCCAAGTCAATCTGGAAGGCGTGGACCAGCTTCTCAGCGATTGCCTTGGATGATGAACCGTCGCAACAGTTCCACACATAACTTGCTGTTGGGTTGAGATGATGAATCTGCCCATTGATTCGATCCAGGATCAAGGTTTCTCCTTCTGACGTACGCTCATTGAGATCGGGCCGTTTTTTGGGCTTGAGTTCCTTCTCCAACATTGTGAAAGAGTTCATCAGCGGATTTCCGGCATCAAGTCACCTGCGAACCAACTCTCGCCTACAGGAGGAGCAAGGATCAGTCCAAAGATGTGACGCACTAGCCAGTTCCATTGGTCACAGCGCAAATGATGGAAACGAAAGTGGTTGCCTCTGATCAAACCGAAGTATTACGACCACCTCGATACGCAAACAGACGTAAGTTAAGTGCCGCGGATAGGAATCTCGTTACCTCCTCGAACCAAAGATCCCGATCCACATGCCAAGCGCACTCCTTCCTCCAGGCAGATCGAGATGGTGATGAGCCATAGGCTGCTCATCACACCATCTGATGAAGCCCAACTGCAGTGAATTCCCCTGTACACTAGAGGATGAACTTTGCGGGATTGATTCAACGGGGTAGGCTGGCGGTTACGCCTTGTCTGCTAGCCTGACGGTTGGATTGGGAAGAGCACCGCCGCTTTGTGTTGGCAATCGATGAAATGTGGCCGGCATTTCCACTGCCTCATGCGGAGAATGTGCCAGGGAGCCGGTTCAGGAAGTTTTTGACTACTCCGTCCAGAACCTTCGGTTGCTCCAAGTTGATAAGGTGGCCGCACTCTTCAACCACGACGAGCGACGAATCTCGGATTTCACGCTGCATTATCTCAGCCTGAGCAGAAGGAACCACGGCATCCTCTGAGCCTGCTACTATCAATGTGGGAAGCTTGATGTCGACCAGTAGACATCTCGAATCGCGACGCGATGCCAAACCGTAACAAGCTTGGGCCACGGCTTCGGGAGAGCTCGATCCAATCAACCTTCGAAGAGTTTCTACACCAGCGCGTTTGGTCGCTAGCGTCGTCTTCCCGAGGAAACGGGGGATGAGTCTTTCAGCTAGTGCTGCGGTTCCCTCGCGTCGAACAAACTCAGCGGTCTCGTAGCGTGCTTGTTTCGTTGCATCAGAGTCGCCGGCGGGCTGGGTCCCCACAAGAATCAAACCGCGGAGCATATCTGAGTATTTCCGCACAAACTCAAAGGAGACATACCCTCCCATAGACAAGCCCAGCAGCACGATTTTTTGTCGAATCCCCAGTGATTGAAGCAGACCGACAACATCCTCTGCACAACCTGCCATCGAGAACTCTTGTTCGGACATTGGAGAGTCACCAAACCCTCTGAAGTCTGGGGCAATCACGCGGAAGGTCCGCGACCACGATTTCAGCTCTACATCCCACAACTTTCGACTCAACGGAAATCCGTGCAACAGAACGAGGGGAGAGCCAACGCCCTGATCAGTACATGCAAGAACGGGAGATCTCATGGTCGTAACCCAGTTTTTCAGATCCCAGAACACCGGGAATAGCGCGACTCGACATAGTCATCCAGAATTCGAATGAATTCTGAAACCAGAGCAGGGCCTTTCAAGGTCGTGAGCAGCCGCCCATCCACGAACACAGGTGCCTTGGGTTCCTCGCCCGTGCCAGGTAGCGAGATGCCAATATTGGAATGCTTCGATTCACCAGGGCCGTTCACAACACATCCCATGACAGCAACTTTCAATTCTTCTACGCCTTGATAGCGCTCCTTCCAAGCGGGCATTTGTTGTCGCAAATAGGTCTGAATTTGGTCAGCCATGTCTTGAAAAAAAGTGCTGGTGGTCCGCCCGCAGCCCGGGCAAGCGGTGACTTGAGGCACGAAGCTGCGAATTCCCAGAGACTGGAGAATCTGCTGGGAAACTCGCACCTCTTCGGCTCGATCGCCGTTTGGGAGTGGCGTGAGTGACACGCGGATGGTATCTCCGATGCCTTCTTGCAACAGCACTGAAAGCCCTGCTGTGCTGGCGACAATGCCTTTGGCCCCCATGCCGGCTTCGGTCAAACCCAGGTGCAATGGGTAATCGCAACGGTTGGCCAGCACACGGTAGACATCAATGAGGTCCTGCACACCGGAAACCTTGGCACTGAGAATGATCTTGTCGTGCCCCAGCCCGTAACGTTCCGCCATGGTGGCGGATTCCAACGCGCTGAGTACGATTGCTTCCAACATGACCTCGCGGGAATCAAGCGGCTCAGCCCGCGCTGCATTCTCGTCCATCAAGCGCGAAAGCAATCCCTGGTCAAGAGAACCCCAATTCACACCAATTCTCACCGGCTTTTCATTCTGCACCGCCACCTCAATCATGCGACGGAAGTTTTCGTCGTGCCGCTTTCCAACCCCAACATTTCCCGGATTGATTCGATATTTCGCCAGGGCCTTGGCGCAGCCCGGATACTCGGCCAGCAGGATATGTCCGTTGTAATGGAAATCGCCGATGATGGGAACATCCAGTCCCTCTGCCCGCAACCGGCTCACAATCTCGGGCACCGCCGCCGCGGCTTCATGAGTATTGACGGTGACGCGGACCAACTCAGATCCAGCGCGAGCGAGAGCAGCCACCTGCGTCACAGTGGCTGTGACATCGGCAGTGTCGGTGTTCGTCATGGACTGGACGACGATGGGTTGACCGGCGCCGATGCGGACATTCCCCACTTGTGAAACTACCGTTGATCGTCTCTGGATGATCGCCATGAAGTACCCTCTAACATCGAACCCGGGTTACAGACTAAGAGATCGCCCAAACTGCGTCAAGCCAACCCACACGGCGGTTGTCCTCACTCCGAGCTCAAACGCAGTTCAGCAAGTCTGTGCAGCGGTTTTGTGAAACGGCCGGTCCGGGGTACCAATTCGGTGACCCTCTCACGGGTGTTACCCCCCAATCACCGGGCTGATTCTCACAAGCCGTCCCTACGAAAGTAAAAAGGGATGCTGACTTCCATCTGGATGTCCACCGCGATTCCATTCCTCTCGCTGGGCTTGAATTTCCAGCTTAGCAAGGCTTCGCGTGCACTCAGGTCCAGACGACTGTCGACCTTGCGAATGACTCGAACGCTCTCTCCGTCGATGGTTCCGTCCTTACGAAGAACTGCAAACAGAATGACGACACCTTCCAGTTTTTCCCGCACGACCTCCGGAGCATATTTTGGATCGACCTTAACGATGGCGGAGGGTGCAGTTAATAATGCCACTGGAGTGGTTGGTGAAGGCACGGGCCGGTCGGCCGAAAGTTCAGCAAAGCGGAAAATCCAACTACCTCGCTTGCTCGTGAAGTTTGGCGAATTGATAGCCGCGGTGTAGACAGGACCTCCTCTGCTCTCATAGTCCCGAAGAGGCGATTCGCCTGATGCGATTTCTGCGCGGCTTGCCACCAGAGGTTTACTTGATGGAATTCGAGAGGGCAGAAAATCCAACAGCGACGGGGCTCCAGTTGGAGTGATTGGTTTGGGAGATTGAGGGGACCGAGGCAGCGGCGCCTGGACGGCGGCTGTGCCGGCTCCTATCACGGTTTGTGGTGTCTGACTGTTGATGGAGACCGCAGGGATGAAAACCTCGGCGCGGCTTAATTCTTCGACACCCTGCGGCAGGACTGGTTGTGAAGGTTGCATGGAAGACCCGGTCAGGCGTCCTTTAGAACTGACTTTGGGCACAGCAATTTCACCCTTAGGGACTGTCGGGCTAACGGAAAAAACGAGCATGCCCGGCCCCTGCGCAGGCATTGTCGTAATTTGAAAGCCCGCGGGGGAATCGTCCACGGGCGGCGCAGCGAAAGGCAACGGGGCTGCCGGTTGCTGAAGCCTGGTGAACTGTCCTCCGGTCTGACTTACCGTCAGCGACTCGCTCGCAGGCTCAACAGGCGCGGCGATCTGCGGCAGTGGCAACGCTGGCTGCCGCGTTGTGACGCTCTGCATCGAATTCTCAGACAAGTTTCCGAGCGGCTGCGGTTGTTGAACATCCATCGCTAGGTGTCTCAGAACATCGGCTGAAACCACAAGCGGCGCACGGCCCGGATCCATCTTCGTTGTTTGCAGGAGAATGTTTGGTAGCTGTAGTTTTGGCAGTGTCGACACCTGACGGACGTTCGGTTGCTCGATCACGATCTCACTCTGCTCTGAGTCGATCGGCCCGATCTGGATTTTCTGGTGCGTTTGCAAGTCCGCCGGAGGCTTCAATTCCGAACGGCTCTGAGACAATTCATTCAATCGTTTCGGTGCAACGTTTGGAAACGACTCAGACATCTTGTAGTAAGTGATCGTCTCGGTATCGAAGTCTATCATCCGACTCTTGCGCTGCGGCAGCTTGATGGAAAGCAATAGCAACAGAATCAGGCCGTGCGCCGAGATAGACAGCAACAACGAGCGCCACGGGAGCCGTCTGCTGGGAAGTATGAATATTTGGATGTCGGCTGAAACGACCTTGACGTTCACTGCCTCCTCAGCAGGGCCACTTGATCCGTTCGCATCCGTCGTGGCAGCATCAACTGACGTTGTTTGGAGGCGGTTTGCTCTCAGAGCAGTTAGGCGCTCAATCGCCTGTTGACGGAGGATCGGCTCGTTCCCAAAATAGCGCTGGCGGAAATGTCGTTCAAAAACTTCGTCCGTGAGTTCGCGCCAAAGAGCAATACTGGTGTCGAGGAGCTCCAGCTCAGCAGTCAGGAGAGACTGGTCCGCCTGCTGAAGGTTCCTTAGTTGCCCAGTTGTAGTCGGTGCGAGAGGCATGGATTGGGTTTCAGCATCTAGCTTAGGACTTTGTTTCCGTCAGCTGGAAGAACTATACTCGAATGCACCTTAGATCCTAGTTGAGCCGTAACCTTCAGCTGGGGAGCCGCAGGACGGCCCCGATAGATGGATGGCAAGCGAGTCAGTTGGGGTGAAGTAGGAAAGACTTTGGGTTCCCCCTTCCCTCGTGGAAATAGGGCAGGCACAGATGGTTTCCACGTTCGGGCATCTCGATCGAGCGTTTTCGCTATCTCAATATTCGCCGCAAGTGGCCAATCGAGGAGTGGCATGTGAATCATATCCAGCCGAAATCGTCCCGCGTCCAACCAAGAAAGAGTAACTGTTCTCGTAGACTCATTTCTCACCTTTTGTCCCTCTTTGTTTGTCTTTGCGCGCCAGGGATTGCTGGCTACAAGAGTCTCAAAGTCAAAATAGAGCCAGCGAGTAGCTACGCATTTCACCAAAAGCAGGGCACCATTACGATCGCCGCCGATCCGTATGAAACGAAGGAGAAAATCAAAACCGCGTTTCACCTGAAGGAACTTGAGCAAATGGGTATCGTGCCGGTTCACATCATTATAAGCAATGACAGCGAGGATCCGATTGTCATTTCGGGACAAGACATCAACTTGCTAGACTCCAACAACCGCTCGTTTGAATCGCTGCCTGTAGACGAGGTCGTGCGTGCAGTCGTTTACAAAGAAGGGCCTCGAACCTCTCGCAGCCCGTCACGCCTACCTTTTCCGCGCGGGAGTGGACGCCGTGGTGATGCATTCGAAATTGAAACAGATCTCACAAACAAATCTCTTCGGGACCTGCGGGTCGCACCTAAGACCAATGCTGCTGGCTTTGTTTTTTTTCGACTCCCAAACAACCGAATGAGGCTGGGAGGTTACAAAGTATACATCCCCGAGATTCGTAACTTGAAGACTCGGCAGAGCCTGCTCTTTTTCGAGATCGATTTGAAGTGAGTGTGTCAGACATTCGGAGGATGCATGATATTAACTGCTCGTTTGACAAGTTTAATACTATTAATAGCTATGGTTTTTGGCGGTCCATGGCAGATTCTATGTCAAGATTCGGACAAGCTGACGATTCCGTCAGGTACAAAATTCAAGACGCGCTTGGAAACTCCCATTAGTTCGAAGCTTTCTGAGGTTGGTGATACGATCATTGTGACCCTCTTGGAGCCAATGGCAATCGACGCTCAACACATACTTCCACGGGGTACAGAAATGACCGGAAAGGTAACCTTCGTGAAGCGTGCAGGCAAGGTCAAGGGGCGAGCTGAGGTGTATGCACTGATCAACGAATTGACCACAAACTACGGATCGGAACCAATCCATGTCTCGATTGATGCGGCAGATGATGTCGCCAACGACGAAAAGATCCGGACGGATGAGGAGGGTAAGCTAAAGTCCAACAAAGACTTAGGTGATGATGTAGAGGATGTGACACGGGGCGCTTCCCTAGGTTCGCTTGGATCGACGCCCGTCGCAATTGCCACCGGAAGTGTCGGGGCAGCCATTGCTGGACCGGCGGCTGGGGCAATCGCAGGACTTCTGCTCTCGCGAGGGAAAGAGGTTCGATTACCCGTTGGGACGGTTTTCCGAATGAAATTTGACAAGGAACTCACTGTGCCGGTGTCGACGACTCAGGTGCGTCCCGCAAGCAGAGTTCAGAAATAGATTCTCGATCTGCATCAAGACAATAACGCAGAGATGTTTATTGCTCCGTGCCTATTCCTTTGAGGTCGTCTGACTGGCTGACCAAGCGTTCGTAGAGTCTCTGTAGCTCCTCTTGAGAGAAATATTCAATTTCGATTTTCCCCTTCTTCCCCTTCTCCACAATTCGTACACGAGTCCCAAGTGAGCGCTCCAATGTCTCCGTTGCGGCCCGAACGTTTGGATCAACCCGCTTCACTTGCTTTGGAGCGACCGGAACCTTGCGTACCGCAATCACCTTCTCCAGCTGCCTCACAGACCACCCAAATCTGACGGTCTGTTCGGCCAACTCTCGTTGTTCGTTGGCTCCTTCCATCGCAAGAATGGCTCGGGCATGGCCCATCGAGAGCTGTTCCTCTAACACCATCTGCTGTACCTCCTTGGGCAACTTCAACAGACGTAAGAAGTTGGTCACTGTCGACCGGTCCTTCCCCGTGCGCTGGGCCACCTGTTCTTGGGTCAACTCAAATTCTTGTGAAAGTCTACGGTATGCCTTTGCTTCCTCGATGGGATTCAAATTCTCGCGCTGGATGTTCTCGATCAGCGAAACCTCAAGCAGGTTAACGTCAGAAATGGATTTGATCGCCACTGGAACTCGGGTCAGGCCAAGCCGCTGTGCGGCTCTCCAGCGCCTTTCGCCTGCTATGATCTGGTAGCGTTCTCCAGAGCGCCGCACCACAATGGGCTGAATGAATCCATGCGTACGAATAGACTGGGCGAGTTCTTCGAGTTTGGCCTCCGCAAACACTTGTCTAGGCTGGAATCGATTCGGTTCCAGCAAATCAATATCGAGCTCTCGCTGGTCTGATTCGGTGGTCGATTCCCTGTCCTTAAGGAGCGCGCTCAATCCTTTTCCGAGAGCTTTTCGGGTCATTTCTTCATGATCTCCTTGGCAAGTTCTAGATAACTCTCTGCCCCACGAGATCGGATGTCATAGGTCAATATAGGTTTACCATGACTAGGGGCCTCGGCTAACCGGATGTTTCGCGGAATGACCGTCTTAAACACCTGGTTGCCGAAGTAATCGCGCAAATCCTGCGCGACCTGGTGCGTGAGGTTCGTCCGATCATCAAACATGGTTAGCAGAATGCCCTCAATCTCAAGATTTGGGTTGAGGTTACGACGGATGCGAAGACGCGTGTCTAGAAGCTCAGAGACTCCCTCCAGTGCGAAATACTCGCACTGAATTGGAATCAAGAGGGTTTCAGCTGCGGTGAGTGCGTTCACCGTCAGTATGTCTAATGATGGGGGACAATCCAGCAGGATGAAATCGTAGCGGTCGCGCAAAGGCTGCAAACCCTGTTTCAGGTGGAACTCACGATGGTCATTCGCCAGAAGCTCAACCGAAGCACCCACAAGGTTCCGGTCCGAGGGTAGCACTTCGAAGCCTGGCAGCTCAGTTGGCTGAATCAGCTCGGCCAAGGGAGCCTGCTCAGAGAAAGCGTGATACAGACTGCGCCGACGATGGTCCTTACGCAAGCCCAGGCCACTGGAGGCGTTCGCCTGTGGGTCACAGTCGACCAGTAGAGTTTTCATCTCCGCTGCAGCCAACGAAGCACCTAGATTGATAGCGGTCGTGGTTTTTCCCACGCCACCCTTTTGGTTGGCAATGGCAATTACGCGGCTCAAGGGTTTGGAAGAGGATCCTCTCTTTCGGCAGGTGGCTGTGCGAAGCGAGTCTCTTCTAGCAGAATGCGGGGGGGAATTCAAATTCAATCTGGCTTTACCGGGTGGGAGAGGCAGTGTTTCACGTGAAACATGCCGGGAACCAGTGGGAGAGGATCATTTGCTGTGCAGTGTTCCACGTGGAACGTCCGCCGTGGCGTGTCCAAGCAGTATGAAGTGAGCAGGGTTCCAGGGAATCGGCACTGGTGAGTGCCAATCGATGCCTTTCACATCTTCCATGGTTGATTTTGCGGTGTGACCGCTGGAAAACAGAAAAATTCTCCGATCGCCTTGGAGGAATGAAGCACCACGTTCTACGACTTTCGGAATCTTGCCCACCGCTCGCATTGTTAGAACGGTTGGCAACCCAGAGAAGTCAGCGACGACGCATTCCTCAAGCCTGCGGTTCCACACTGAAACCCCTGCCAATCCTAGTTCACGGCGCAAAGCCGCGAGAAATGCTGCCCTCTTCTTTCGAGGTTCTAGCAGGATGACCTCAAGCTCGGGGCGGTAGACAGCCATGGCAAGCCCGGGAAATCCAGCACCGGATCCAATGTCGAGAATTGCGCCCTTTGGGTCGCCCACTAACACTGCTGCAAAGAACGACTCGGCAAAGAGAATCTTCAAGACATCGACCGGAGCCCGGATTGCCGTGAGATTCATTCTTGCGTTCCACTTGCCAAGAAACTGCAGGTACGTCTGTACCCGCTCTACCAGCACTGGGTCACACTCCAACCTACAGTCCGTTAGGATCTGCCTAATTTGTTCCGAGGTCAGAACCCATTGGGCCAACGAATCTCCTCCGAAACTACAGCCTGGCAAAAGGCTGGCTCAGATCAAGCCATCTTCTCGCGATTTGAACTCATTTCGAGATGGATGTGGAGGATGGACAACGCAGCTGGCGTGACGCCGGGGATCCGGCTCGCTTGGCCGATTGTGGTGGGGCGGACGCGCGAAAACTTTTCGATCATTTCGCGAGATAATCCTGGAATCGCGTGGTACTCGAACTCCAGCGGAATTCTCCGAGATTCGGCTTTTCTCATCTTCTCGATCTCGTTGGTTTGCTGTTTTAGGTACCCTTCGTACTTGATAGAAGTTTCCACTGCCTTCTTCTCTTCCCAACTTAGTTGGTCGCGAAGATCATTAGGCGCAGAATCGAGAAAAGCTTCTATCTTGATCCCGGGTCGCTTCAATGCCTGAGTTGCCGAAATTTTGCCGGCTTCAACTTGCACTTTCACCCCATTCAGATGATCCATTAATCGCTTCAAGCGCTCTTGCTTCGCCTGGTATTGGCTGAATGTGGATTCCGAAACCAGCCCAATCTGACGACCTAGCGGGGTGAGCCGTTGATCGGCATTGTCAATCCGAAGATGCAACCGGAACTCTGCCCGCGAGGTGAACATCCGATAGGGTTCGTTGGTTCCCTTGGTCACCAAGTCGTCGATCAGAATACCAATGTAGGCCTGATCGCGCTCCAGGACAAACGCCGGTTTGCTCTGAACCTTCAGAGCAGCGTTGATTCCAGCAATCAACCCCTGACAGGCCGCTTCCTCATATCCAGTGGTCCCATTGATCTGTCCCGCATGATAGAGACCCTCGACTCTCTTGGTTTCCAGAGTTGGGTAAAGCTCCGTAGGTTGGACGAAATCATATTCGATCGCATATCCCGGTCGAATGATCTCGGCCTTCTCCAACCCGGGAATGGCATGAACCAGTTGCATCTGCACGTCGGCAGGCATGCTGGTGGAGAGCCCGTTGATGTAGATCTCGTTCGTGTTCAGGCCCTCGGGCTCCAGAAAGAGTTGGTGGCGTTCCTTGTCGGGAAACTTGACCACTTTGTCTTCGAATGATGGACAGTATCGCGGTCCGATTCCATGAATTTGTCCACTGTAAAGCGGTGATCGATGCATGTTGTCGCGAATGATCTGGTGGGCTGCTTCATTGGTGTATGTGATGAAGCAGGAGACCTGGGGCTGCGTGATGCTGACCGTCTCAAAGGAGAATGGCGTCGGGCGTGCATCCCCTTTCTGCTCCTCCAGACTGCCAAAGTCGATGGTGCGGCCATCCAGCCGGGGCGGCGTTCCCGTTTTCATCCGTCCCCACTCAAATCCGATGGATTTGATCGACTCCGCCAAGGGAATGGAAGGCGTCTCTCCGCTTCTCCCGGCGGAGTAACGATTGTCACCAATGTGGATCAGTCCGTTCAGAAAAGTGCCGGTCGTCAGAATCACCGCCTGCGCTCCAACTATCCTACCGTCGCGAAGTTCCAGCCCGCAGACTCTTCCTTGCTCCCTTAGAATTCCCACCACTTCGGCTTGCTTGATCCGCAGCCCTCGCTGCTGCTCTAGAATCCGACGCATCTCGATGCGGTAGCCCTGCTTGTCGGCTTGAGCGCGTGGCGACCAGACCGCCGGTCCGCGGCTGCTGTTTAGTAGCCGAAACTGAATACCCACTCGGTCGATGACTCGGCCCATCACGCCACCCAAGGCATCGATCTCTCTAACTATGTGTCCTTTGGCAATACCTCCAATCGCGGGGTTACAGGACATCTGCGCGATTAGGTCAGAATTCATGGTGTAGAGCGCTGTGTTCATTCCCATGCGCGCCGCCGCCATCGCGGCTTCGCATCCGGCATGTCCGGCGCCAATAACCACTACATCGTAGACTTCATTGAAGACACTCACCATGAGTTCCCTACTTGCCAATACAGAACGTTGAAAAAATGTTGTCCAGAATATCCTCCACTGTTGTCTCTCCGGTCAAGGCATTCAACGCCTTTAGAGCCGAATAAAGATCCAGCAGAATCACTTCGTGGGGCATCTGGTTAATGAGCGATTTTTGGCATTTGTCAAGTGCCATAAGAGCCCGCTGAATCAACTGCTCCTGTCGGAGATTAGTGACGAGTCCTCCTTGTCCTTCTTGTAAGCCATACTCCTTGAACAAGGCCCGCCTAAGATCGTCAATACCCTCTCCAGTCTTGGCTGAGACGCGGCATACTGACTTGGCGCGGGGCGGAAGACTTTGCTCCTCCAACTCCTGGGTCAGGTCGATCTTGTTAACAACCAACAGATATGATCGCGCCTCGAGGCGGAGTAAAATGTCTGCATCCATTGTGGTCCAAGGTTCCGAGCCATCCACAATGAACAATACTTGATCGGCATCCGCTAGTGCTTCCACAGATCGGTCAATCCCGAGCTGCTCGACGTGATCGTTTGCTTCACGTATTCCCGCAGTGTCCATCAACCGAACCGGGATCCCCTGAATCTGCGTTGTCTCGGACACCAAATCACGCGTGGTACCTGGGATCTCGGTAACGATTGAACGATCTTCATGCAGCAACGCGTTAAAGACACTCGATTTCCCTACGTTAGGCCTCCCGGCGAGAGCGATGCTCAGGCCAGAGCTGACGATTTTACCAAGCGCAAAACTTGCCTGCAGCGGAACGAGTCCTGCTTCGATATCGCCGAGGCGACGCCCAATCTCCCCTTCGGGCAAAACGGAAACATCGTCTTCCGCAAAATCAATGCCCGCTTCGAGCAGCGCAATGAGCTGCACCAGTCCTTCCTTGGCCGGCCTGACTCGGCGCGAGATCGATCCAGTCAATTGTTCTTGAGCCACTTTGACTTGAAATAACGTCTGAGCTTCTATCAAATCGCGAATGGCTTCCGCTTGAACAAGATCGATGCGACCACGAAGAAACGCCCGCAGCGTGAACTCTCCAGGTGAAGCCAGACGGGCTCCTGCCTCAAGAGCCAGGCCAAGAACCCCTTTGAGGATAACTGGGCTGCCATGACAGCTGATCTCGACTAAATCTTCACGCGTGAAGGAACGGGGAGCCTGAAAATAGGTGACGACTGCTTGATCAATCACCTCACCTGTGCGGGGCTCGAAGACGTTTCCCAAGACGGGGACTCGATCCTGAAGACTGTTGTGGGGAGCGGAGAAGAGAGAAAGTGTAATCCTGCAGGAATCCTTGCCGCTGAGTCTGATCACGCCCAGACCACTTTTTCCAAGTGGTGTCGAGATGGCCGCGATCGTGTCCTCAATCAGCGTTGGCATACTACTTCGGATGGATCACTACCTGGCGGTGCTCTCCGTAGCCCTCGCTTTCCGTGCGGATCAAATTATCTTCGGCTATGGCGAGATGAACAATCCTACGCTCTTCAGGCGACATTGGATTCAGCTTGAACGGCTTGCCCAGACGCTTGACATTCTCCGCCGCGGTGACTGCCATCAACCGCAACTCCTCGGCCCGGCTTTCCCGGTAACTGTTACAGTCAAGAGTCACGCGCTTACCCTGTTTCTCCAGCACTCGGTTGCACAGATATTCCAGAGCATTGAGGATCTCCGCATTCCTTGCGAGGAGGATTGGCGCATCGTCACCCGTGAAGGTCACGCTTTTCCCTTCAGGCTTTGCAACCACCTCAAACCGTAATTTGAACGAAGCCGATTTTACAAATGCAGACAGCAGTTCTTCCAAGCTCATGTCGAGGTTTTCTCCGCTAGCCAGATCTGGGGCTCTTACTTTCTTTTATTCTTTTTCACGGGAGCTTCTGCTGCAGTTCCCGGTCCATACTTGTTCATGAAGTACTGCTGTAGAATCCCAGCCACGTTGCTGGTCAACCAGTACAACACTAGACCGCTTGACGTGAACGCCAGCATGAAGCCGAAGAAGACGGGCATCGCCAGCATGATCTTTGCCTGAACCGGATCTGCCGTGGGAGTGGGAGTCATCTTTTGCATGACGACCATTGTCACAGTCATGAGGATGGGCAGAATGTACGTGTGGTCGGCGGCCGAAAGATCTTTGATCCAGAGTATGAAGGGAGCGTGCCGCAGTTCGATGGCAACAGAGAGAACGTTGTAGAACGCAATAAAGAAGGGCATTTGCAACAGCAGCGGCAAACAGCCTCCAAGAGGATTCACCCCGTGCTCCTTGTAAAGCGCCATTACTTCGGCGTTCATCTGTTGGCGTTTCGGATCAGTCGGCTTCAGCTTCTTGAACTTCTCTTGAATCGCCTTCATCTGCGGCTGCACCTTCTGCATCTTCTGCGCGGAAACAATCGACTTGTACTTCAAAGGAAACAGAGCGATGTTGATCAGAAGGGTCAGCGCCACAATGGCCACTCCGTAGTTTTTGACATAGGAATGAATCCACTTGAGAGCCAGGAACAACGGCTCACAGACCACTCCAAACCATCCATAGTCAATGACCCCTGTCAGGTTGGCGCCTGTGCGTTTAAGCACCTCGGTGTCTTTCGGTCCAACAAACAATCGAATCTCTTTGCTCTCTTGAGAATCACTGAAACCCGCAGCTCTAAGCAGCTTTTCCTTCTTCCCTTCGGCAGCATCGTGTTCGTTGTGAGACAATTGAATTCGTCGAATGGGCTTCCCTTGTTCAGGAAGGAACAACGCGGCAAAATAAAGGTCTTCCAGCCCCACAAAATCAAAGGAACCCGAGAGCTCCTGCTCCTGGCCGACATCGGCATCTTTCAGTCGCGTGATCTTGCCTTCAGCGGTCTGATAGATGGCTCTATGCACTGCCAAGTTTGGATCCACGCTGGCATCGCCAAATCCAGAGCTCCAGCTGATATAGTGGCCGGTCGGCTTCGAGTTCAACCAAACCTTCGAATCAACTCCGACGACATAAGATCCGTTGGTAAACAGGATCTGCTTGGACACTCGCACGTTTTGGTTTGCATATTCAAAAACCACCTGCTGGGTGTTACCGCCAGTCAAATCCAGCCGGACCGGTGCGTCGGTGGCATACAAAGCGTCCTTCAGGGATTTTGTAAGATCCTCTTCCTTATCTATCCTGATGCTCAATGGATATCCAAAGAGCCCCGATTTCTTTTCGTCAATGAACTCCAGCGGTTTCCCGTGGCTGTCCTTATACTTCTTAAGCACCCAACTTCGAGCGACCGCTTCCCGGTTGGACAACTTTAGTCGGTAGAGATCGGTTTCCACCTCAATCCATCGTTCTGCTTCGGCCTGCTTGTTCTCTCCCGCCAAGGGTGTAGCCGTCATCGTTGGTGCGGAACTCTTGGAGGTGCTTGGTTCCTGCTTCGAAGTCTGCTGAACAGGCTCCTTCGGTATCGCGTCAGGCGTTGGCTGTGGTGGCCGTTGGGATTCCCAGAGGGGCCGCGTCAGTGTAATTAGGAGAAACGAGAGTGCCAGAGCCAGCAGGATTCTTCTTTCCATAGTGAATGGCGCCCTGTCTCAGACGAGCGGGTCATATCCTCCCGCATGAAATGGGTGGCATTTGCACAAACGCTTTGCGAAGAGCATTGTCCCTCGCCACAGGCCATACTTGTGTATTGCCAGGTATGCATAATCCGCGCAGGAGGGGAAAAATCGGCAGGCCGGAGGCAAGACGGGAGAGAAGAATCTCTTATAGAGGATCAGACTTGTCAGAATGCTTTGCTTTACCAATTGCAAGTTCTTTTCGCTGACCTACAAACTCCAGCAGACATCCCAATTCCGAGTCAATCTCGGGGCCGCTTCCGATTTCTGCCATATTCCGAGGATGAACCACCACATCCCAGCCTACAAGTGAACCTCTTTTCCTTCGGACACATTCTCTAATGTGACGCTTGAGGAGATTTCGACGCACTGCATTTCCAAATCGCTTACTGACAGAGATGCCGATGCGGCAGTGACCCAGTTGATTGGAGCAGTAGAAGATCTGTAAGAATCGACCGGCCTTCCTCTTTCCTGCGTCATAAACCCGCTGGTACTCTTCTGATTTAAGGAGGCGTGCAGTCTTGGGGAAGCAGTTGTCCAAGGAATCGGCTTCTCTACGGGATCAAACGTTTGCGCCCTTTGTCACGCCGTCGTTTCAGCACAAGCCGGCCTGACTTGCTGCTCATGCGGCTGCGAAACCCATGCGTCTTGGCACGCCTGCGTCTATTGGGGCGAAAGGTAGGTTGCATATCTTATTCAAGCTCCCGAGTCGATAATCGTTCCGTGATGGCCATCAGCCCACTAAACCTCTCTATTGGAGGTCTCCGGAGCCACACGCGACCGAGCTTTATAGCACGGTGGTTTTTTTTCTGTCAATTCAATTGCTTGCCTCGACACACACCTCCTCGGAAATGCGATCCGTTGAGCGGACCGCATTCGCAAAGGTGATTGCCAATGACCAAAGCTTATTTGTTGGAAGGCCCAAGGAACTACCAAGATCGCCGACGACCCCCGCCTCCTCCCCCAGCGCCACCTCGTGGACGACCTCCACCAGAGCGGTCTCCACCACCACCTCCTCCTCGACCACCACCAAACCCGCCGCCACCACGCTCTTCGCGCGGACGAGCCATATTTACGGTGAGCGCCCGGTCTTGGAACTGGGTGCCATGGAACTGGCTGATCGCTTTCTCAGCTTCCTCCTGGGTTTCCATTTCCACAAAGGCAAAGCCCTTGGAACGCCCAGTATCGCGATCTCGAATCAGGGTAGCGGACTTCACTGTGCCGGCTTGCGCAAACAAGTCTCTCAGATCGTCCTCTGAAGTGTTGTACGACAGATTTCCTACATAGAGTTTCGCTTCCATCTTCTCTCCAAACTAACGGCATTGACTTTTCCGGCTCAGTGAACGACCAAAACGCTGACGCCTAA
>Ga0187893_10006231_pt1 | contig 20599 bp, 16 predicted proteins | sample MA1701074metaG_FD_139574 | JGI IMG/M metagenome (GOLD analysis project Ga0187893, IMG submission 139574) | White microbial mat communities from a basaltic lava cave in the Kipuka Kanohina Cave System on the Island of Hawaii, USA - MA170107-4 metaG ...
CGGTTCGCTTGAACTGCTGCAAGCGGCTGAAGACCTTTTGTTCCGCCTTGTCTCGGATACTGCAGGTGTTGTAGAGTACCATCTCGGCTTCCTCCGGGGTGGTCACCTGCTCGTAGCCTTGCCGAACCAGCGTGCCGATCACCTTCTCGGAATCATGCACGTTCATCTGGCAGCCGAACGTTTCGATGTAGAACTTCTTCATGCAGAGCTTTTTTCTATTATAGGGCCGCAGCCCATAGCGGGGTGCGAGGAGCCCGGTTCGTAGATCAAGCCAACTCGAAAAGCGGTAGACGCTCTGAATGGCCTTGGGCGTTAAACGATTTCAAAGACCTTTCAAATCCCCTCTGATGCGCAACGCCGACATGTGATTAAGAAATGGCTTCTTAACAACGACTTCCGACGATAAAACTTAAAAACTAAACCATGCCGTCACGCAATCACAAGAAATGCAAAAAAGATATGCGCCTTGTTTTCAATGACTTCCATTCTCAGTTGGGCTGACGCGTTTTATCGCGCATGATAATCTGAAATTGCTGAGGGGGATGGCTAGGCAGAGCCGAGATCGTGCTGGGCTTCTGAATGCACGCCTTCGGGACGAGAGTGGCATACAGAGTATCTGGATCGACCCCAAATACTAGTGAACTGATGCGACCTTGAGGAGCTCCAGTACAAGGCGCAGAGCATTGATAAAGACTAGAGTCCTCAGCAAACGCACTTATCGGACGCTCTTGTTTATCGGCTTTGGCAAGAGTTTGTTCTTAAAGCAACTGATTGGAGAACAGTCGAAACTGATCTAGATTGTTGGGCTAGAATTGCCCGACTGAAGGTGGTGACGTGTGCAAGAAATCATGCTGGAGCATCCCGACTACAAGTCTCGAAAGACCATGTTGCGTCGATATCGTGACCTGTACACGGGAGGCGAGCAACTGAAGTCGAACGGCGCCGAGTACCTCGTCCAGCGGCAGAAAGAGCCAACCGAGGTGTATCAGGAGCGCCTTAGCAGAGTGTTTTATGAGAATTATGTTGGTTCGATCATTGACTGGTATGTGGCGACCCTATTCAGGCGGGAGCCCGTACTGATATCGCAAGGCGACGACGAGTCCGCAAAACTGTTTTTTACCCGCTTCGCTGACAATTGCGACCGGAAAGGAACGACGCTAGCGGAATTTTTTAGGAAGCAGGTGTTAGACGCGCTAATCACGGGATCCAGTTATGTTCTCATCGACTTTCCAATGGCAAACACAATCCCAGGGAGCAGGGCTGAAGAGGATGCAAACGGCTATTCCGACGCTTATCTCATTGACTATACGGCCGAGCAGCTCATCAATTGGAGTCATGACGACGCTGGCGCCTACGATTGGGTTGTGCTTAAGAGTACTTATCTAAAAAAGCCGTCCGTGAAAGACAAGATGTGGTATCCAGAGACGCGCTGGTTCTATTATGACAAACAGCGCTTCGAGGTGTACAGATCGCTGGGTGAAGGGTCGACGAGCAAGGACCCGGAATTAGTCGACAGCGGATACCATTGCCTTGCGCGCAAGAACCAGGTTCCCCTGTTTAGATTGAATGTTCCCGAGGGCCTTTGGCTCATGAACAAGGCCGGACTGCTTCAGTTGGAACACTTTAACAAGTCAAACGCGTTGAGTTGGGCGCTCACGATGGGCTTGTTTGCAACCCCAGTCGTTTATTCGGACCGCGAATGGAACCAGATCATGGGCGAGTCGTACTATATCCAACTTGGTCCTCAGGATCGTTTTGGCTGGACAGAGCCGGAAGGTACTGTGTATCAGATTGCAGCCGCTAACCTAACAAGGTTGCAGGAAGAGATCTATCGCGTCTGTTATTTGATGTCTCAGGCTGGAGGCCCTCTCGCCGGAGGTATGCAGTCGGGTGTCAGCAAGCAGAGAGACTTTGCCATTACGCAGGAGGTCCTTCGCGCTTATGGAGATGCCGTCAAAGACACCATGAAACGAGTTCTTCGTGGGATCGCTGGCGCCCGTGAGGATCAGCTCTCCATCGATGTATCCGGAATGGACGAGTTCGACATCGGAGATTTCACCAATGAACTGGCCGACGCTGAACGCCTCCTTGGCCTGGGGATCAGCTCTAACACTTTGCGGCGACAAGTGTATAAGAAGCTAGCCTACAAATACCTGTGCGATGTACGTCAGGAAACAAAAGATCAAATCGCCCGAGAGATTGATGAAGGCATCAGAGGGCACGAAAGAATTGGAGAGTAAGAAGCTATGGAGTCCAAGGAAGAACAAGCGAAGATTAAGACTCACCCAGATGAGGGAGACATGCGGGCGGTAGTGCGTAATGTGCTTCAGGAGTTCATGGAACTCGAGAAGAAAAAAACTGAACCCGCGTACAAGGCGGAATTGTTGGAAGAGCGCAAAAGACGCGAGCTCCTGGAGCAGCGGCTGAACATGCTCGCGGACGAGAACCGCAGGACCCGGGAGAGAGCCGAGGAGGCTGAAAAGAATGCGGCGATCCATGCGGAATTGCAAAAACTCGGCGTCGCGAAGCTTGATCTTGCGTTCAAGGCCGTAAAAGACGATATTGTGCGGGGAGAAGAGGGGAACCTGCTTGCCCGAACGGGAAACGGCGACCTTTCTGTGCGGGATTACTTGAAGCAGTTCATTCATGAGAATCCGGAACTGCTGCCCGCTCGAATCGTTGGAGCCTCGGGGTCCACGACAGGTCAACGACCTCCCACTCCAGGTCCTGGTATTGATCTGGACAAGATTAAGCCAGGAATGGACCCGGAAGAAATGGAACGGGTCCGAAACGAGATCTCACGAATTGCCCAACAATCATGGAGGGGCAATTGATGATGGTAGTCGAGCACAAGACAACGTGTTCGCGAAGTTGAAGACGGACAGGAGGAAGAATTAGAAGATATGCCTGCTATTACATCAGCAAATCTTGCTCAGGCGATAGTGAAACTTGTTGCAGCCGACGCGCTGCCTGCACTGATGGGTAACCTTGTCATGGGTAACCTTGTTAATCGTGATTTTGAGCCGACGCTGGCCCAGGCCGGGGATACGGTAAATGTGCCGATTCCGCCGACACTGGTAGCGAACAATATTTCGGAAGGAGGGACTGTCGTCACGCAGAATCCCAGTTTGGGGAATGCTCAGATAGTCTTGAACACGCATGCGGAAGCAACCTTCCAGATTCCGGATGTGACCAAAGTGCTTGCGGTGCCAGACCTGCTCAGACTGTACATGCAGCCGGCCGTTACGGCGCTGGCCGAGAAGATCGAAACGGACCTTTTGGGGCTCTACGGTCAATTCAGCGCAAATGCTCCTGTAGGGACCAGCGGTTCGCCGCTGACGGAAGCCGTGATTGATTCGGCGGAAACAGCGCTATTTGAGGCGAAGGTACCGTCCAGCGCCGCCAAGCACCTTGTGGTAAGCGCCGAAGCCTATTCACAGCTTCGTCAGATTCAGCGATTCAGCGAGTATCGCACGGCTGGCGAGGCCGGTCTGCGAGCTCTGGTGGACGGAACCGTCGGCAAGATCAAGGATTTCTTTGTGTTTCGTTCGCAGTTCGTTCCAAAAACGGGTTCGGCTCCTACGACGACACAGAACATTGCTTTTGCCAAGGATGCCCTTGGCCTGGTGATTCGTCGCCTGCCTCAGCCGTTGCATGGTACTGGCGCCATTGCCGAGTATGCGGAGCTGGGTAATTTCGGCATGCGGGTTGTCATGAGCTACCAGCCCAACACTTTGGCCCAGCAGTTCACCGTGGATGTGCTGTATGGGGCGGGAGTATTGCGGAACAACTTTGGCGTGCAAGTCAGAAGTTAAACCGATACGGCTATAAACGCCATCGGAGCGATTGGAAGGGCCTGGAAGTAATACTCCAGGCCTTCTCACCTTATGGAGGCAAGAAATGGACTTAAGAGTTTACTATCGCAAGATTCGCGAAGCTGAAAAGATGATTGGGGGTGATTTTGCCGTTGTCGTGAGTCAGGAGACCCCGGACGGCGGCCGCGCAGGGGTTACGACTGAAGTTCCCAGAAGCATCGCCGCAAAGATGCTTGTGGAAGGCAAGGCCAGACCCGCAACACTGGAGGAAGCCCAGCAGCATCACAAAAGAGCTGCGGAGTTGCTTCGTCAGGCCAAAGAGCAGGAAGCTCGGGAAAGAGTTCACTTAACGGTAATCTCTGACTCGGAAATGCGCTCACTTAAGAATAGTAATCGAGGAAAGCAATAGAGACTGGCATTCTGAAAGACTACAATGGCCCTATTCACAGATTCATACATAAGCTCCATTGCCGAATTGCAAGCTTATGACAGCGCAATATTGGAAGTAGCCCGAATCGAGGGCGTGGATCTCTCTTCCAAGCTGTCCGTTGCGGACCGAGAGCTTGGTCTTGAGTTGCAGGCCTTCCTCTTACGTCATGCGCAGTCCGGTTCTGGGGATCGGGACGGCGGAGGCTATGGCCTACAGCATGTGGTAGTGACCAGCGGGTTACAGCAATGGCACACCCTAAAAACGCTGGCGCTGGTTTACGGCGATGTCTATAACAATCAACTGAACGACCGCTATCTCGGGAAGTGGAATCAGTTCGTTCGCATTGCAAAACAGGCCTCCGAACTGTTATTTCAAACGGGAATCGGCGTCGTCGACAACCCATTGCCTCGGGCCATTCAGCCTCAATTGAGCGTTGCTCCCAGCGGGCCCCCTGCCAATACCCACATCGTAGCCGTGGCCTGGCGCAATTACAGGGGCGAAACTGGAGCATCCAGTCTGCCCAAGGTGCACACAACCGGAGACGGCGAGTCGTTGATCATCAAGGCAGTCCAGCCACCCCGCGGCGCCGTAGCATTTGATGTGTATGTTGGGGCGGCGGAACCGGAGCTTGGTCGCCAGAACGCTCATCCGGTCCAAATTGGGGATAGCTGGACCCTCGAGGCGCAGCCATTGACGGAGTTTGATCCGCCCAGCGCAGGACAAATTCCGGATCGCTACTTGAGATTGACCCGCGCGCTGCAGAGGGGATAGCGAGATATGGTGACAATCGGATCGACCGCGGTTAAGGTTCTTACCCAAATCCTGAAAGGTAATCAAGGACTATCCAACATACTGGTTCAAATGGGGCTGAATGAGTCCCTTAATACAGGTGGGCTGACCGATGTTCAGGTGCTGGAACAACACGTCGCCAGCGACCTCGCTGAACGGTCGTTGGGCACAAAGTACCCGATCTTTTATGCATATTGTGAGCGGATTCGAAATCTCCAGCGGGAAAAATTTCGGTTGTTCTCTGGAACACTCCAGATGGTTATCGAGGTTCGATTCACACATGACAGATTGGATCAACTTCAGAGCGGACTTCACATCCTGGTGGATGCGGTTGTCAGCGTCCTATCTTCGCACGTGGGCATTTGGGCAGAAGGAATCTGTTATGGAGGTGGTTATGACATCTCATTCGGCGGAGTCAAACAAGGCGGAAAGAACTACCTTCAGTCCGCAAAAGTTGAATTTCATTTAGATGTGAGTCGCGATTGACGACAAAGATAAGGATAAAGGCATGGCTTGTTATATTGCATCAAACGCAAATCGCTTTTACGCAGCCCTTGAGACTACTTTTGGCTCGCTAGCACTTGCAACTAGCCTTAGTCGTGTGCCGGCAATAGGACTTGGCGTCCGCAGAGAAACAGAATTGCCACAACGGCGAGACAAGACCGGCTTGCGTACCTACGCCGGCCTCCCATCAGGGTTTCGAAACAGAACACAATTTGAGCTGGAAACGTTGCTGACCGAGTGGGACACGACACACCCGGAACCGGCCTACGGTCCCTTGTTTCAAGCGGCATTGGGGAGCACACCCTCATTCTTTGCCGGAGGAACGGTTCAGGCTGTGACCGGTCCCACAACTCTGGTGCTGTCAGGAAATCACGGGCTCGCGGTGGATCAGGCCGTACAATCGAATGGGGAGCTTCGGTTTGTAGCGGCTATCGTGGACGAAAGCACCGTCCTGTTGAACGCTCCATTCAAGACGGCGCCTGAACCCGGAGCTTCCTTAGGCGCGACTATTACATATATGCCGGCGACAGAGTTGCCCAGCGTCAGCATATACGATTATTGGGATCCTCCTGAAGCACTACAACGGATTCTTGTGGGATGCGGGATAGACACGCTTCGGATAGATATCAACGGTGATTTCCATCGCTTTCGCTTTAGTGGAATGTCACGCGACTTGATCGACAATGCCACATACACTTCTGGACAAGCCGGCTCAACTGAATTTCCGCAAGAGCCGGAGGTTGTCTCTCTGAGTCACACAGTTGTGCCAGGAAATCTTGGTCAAGCCTGGTTTGGTGATGGTCCTACACAGTTCTTCTCAGTTCTCACGGCCGAGGTAGCATTGGATAACAGTCTCGAGGGACGTAGCAGGGAATTTGGGAGTGATAGCCTGCAATGTTTAGTTCCAGGTGACCGTCACGTTAACATGACCTTTCGGCTTTATAGTAATACTGAACCTGAGACCACAGCTCTCTACCAGGCTGCGCGGCAGAGATCACCAATTCCCGTCATGTTGCAATTAGGTCAAGGCACCGGTCAGTTATGCGGGGTTTATATGAAGAGCGTCGTACCAGCCGTGCCAGAGTTCGATGACGCTGAGAACCGCTTGCAGTGGAACTTCGGAAGAAGCCGTGCTCAAGGCACGTCAAACGATGAGCTTGTGATCGCTTTCGGATGAACCATGGAACACATCAGTACTGTAGAGCATGATTCCAAGTCGATGCCAGGCATCAGGTATCTTATAGCGCGCATGTCAATTGCCAGACGCATTGACTTGACCAAAAGAGCGCGTGAACTGGGACTCAAGGCCACATTTCTTGCGGCTGGGGACACTATTTCCGATCACTTGGAAGCGTCACTGCTAAACCAGCAAATTGACCAGCTCTACTTGGAGTGGGGTCTGGTGGCAGTGAACGGGCTTCTCATCGACGGGGAGGATGCCACACCCGACATACTGATCAGGCAGGGTCCTGAATCACTGTGCCATGAGATTGTCTCGGCGATCAAGGCCGAGTGTCATTTAAGCGAGGAAGAGCAAAAAAACTAATCGTCGCGTTCCACTTTCAGCATAGTAATCAGGCCGCGTGGAATTGCGAATCCTGCCGGAGAAGCGGCTTGGAGTCACAACGGCGATGCGGATGGCTGCGCAATCCGCTGATACAACAGCCCGCACAGATCGTTTGGGCTCGCAACGGAGTGACTACTACGATTTGTCCTCAATCCTATATTACCGCCCAGAGCTTGGCGTGGCTTGAAGAATTCTTCGTCTGGAAAGCGCTGGGGGGCACCGGAAGTCTTGAATGGCCGGCGCGCAGAGCCGAGGCATTCTTCCTTTTAGAAGCGGAATTGGCGAAGGAGAAAAAGAATGAGCAAAGATGAGAGATGGAAAAAGCTGCTAAGCCTTGCTGGTGTAGAGGAAGGTCCCACAATGCCCGATGGCCGAGCACCAGATCCGATCGCCTCTCAACTGTCTTTTTTGCTCGGTAGACCCTACCTGCATTCCCTGGAGTCTCGACAGTCGATCGAAACGGGCCAGTTTGAGTTCAGTGATTCAGGCCTATTCAAGCCTCCCAATGAGGATCAGAGCCGAATTCTCACTGATCATGTTGCGCAGTTGTCAAAACAGATCCTGGATCTTAAACAGGCCACCGAGAGGCAAACCATAAGCACAGACAACAATACGATTGTTACCCAGGATAATACCATGATCCGTGCGCAAAATCCGCTCCATAGCGCGGCGGCAGGGATTGGGCGCACGCTATCGGGTATAGGAGGCGGGCTAACGTTATAACCACTTGTAAAACATTTGACGGGCCTCTTCCGAGGAGAGGCATTAACAGGAGAACCTTCGCCGCTGCCTCTTTATGTCCCTCCAGCTCCCATTCGCGCTGGCGGCGCAATTAGCCCCAAAGGTGATGTTATCAATGAAGTAAGCCATGGTCAGGCAGGGTTACCGCGTCGTAGTGGAGGAGAGTACGGAAACAGTATTCCACCAATAACAATACAGGTCAATGCGATCGATAGCCGCTCCTTTATGGACCACAGCGAGGGGATAGCGCGAGCGGTTCGAGAGGCAATGTTGAACATGCATGCCATCAATGACGTGATAGCGGATCTCTAAACTTATGCCTGATTTTCCACGCTTGAAGACGGGCGCCGTCGTGCAATACCCGTTCACGAAGATATCCTCTTTCCGGACTCATGTATGCAGATTTCTAGACGGCAGTGAGCAGCGATATAGCCAACGCGGGAAAGCGTTCAGACGATGGATTATTCCACTAAGCCAGCTCAGCGAAGATGAACTGGCTGCCATGAACGGTTTTTTCCATTTTAATCAGGGGGAAACCGGACACTTCTCGTTCCATGATCCGTGGGATGAAATCACCTATGACAATTGCAGCTTGGAGGTTGATGAATTCCTGGCACGCTTCATCCAACCAGGGGACTGCAGAGTGGTGTTGGTTGTAAGGCAGAACTGGAGTTGACATGACTTATTACCCGAATCTGAGCACTGGAGCGGTCGCCCAATATCCGCTTGTAAGAAAGAGGAAACTTCGCACGATCTTCAATCACACTTTGGATGGGAGACAGACAAAGCTGCCGGACACGATGGCAGGAATCATGGAGTGGCAGCTAACTTACATTGGACTGAATGTAGCCGAGGCAACCCAGCTCAGGACATTTTTTGAAGAGCGCGAAGGACAACTGAAGAGTTTTGTGTTTGCCGACCCAACCGATAACTTGCTGGCACGAAGCGAGGAACTTGGCAACGAGGCATGGGTTCGTGACCCGCTCCTTCAGGTGCAGAACGCAGTCTTGGACCCCAATGGGACTCAACGCGCATGCCGTTTGACGAACATCGGCCAGGGCGACCAGGGGATTCGGCAAACGATTTCCTCCCCAGGATCCTATGTCTACTCCTTCAGCCTTTACACAAGGAGCGCGCTCCCCACCTCAGTCACATTGCGGAGCTCTGTACTGCCCGCAAGCGTCGAAAAGGCCTTCGAATGTGGTTCTGAATGGCGCAGACTGAAGATGGTTAGCAGCCTGGGTGTGGATTACGGTCCGGTATGGTTCGAGCTTCTATTGAATGCAGGAGCCATATTAGACGTATTCGGACTCCAGGTTGAGACACAAATAGAGCCTTCTCCGTACAGGAAGACCGCGAATCTAGGCGGTGTCTACGAAAACGCTCGGTTCAACGTCGACGAGATTGCCTTTGTTGCGGACAGCCTTGCACAATTCTCAACGCAAGTGACTGTCCTGTCCAGGCTTGAGGGGTAATTGGTCATGCCAACGATCGCTGAACTTAAAGAGCAAACAATCACGCCAACACCGGTCATTCTCTTTGACTGTGTGTTGCCGAGCGGCGAAGAAGAGCATTGGAGCACGCATGGCCTTCAGCACGGCGGAAAGACTTATTTGTCTCGCGTATTGCAACACAATCTATTCGAATTGAGGTCGGCCTCGGATGATGGTATTGATGCTATCGCAAAGATTTCGTTAACTCTTGCCAATGCGGATTCGCGTTTTTCACAGATCGCTCGCAATCCCGGGTTTCGAGGAGCAAAGCTGACAGCCGCCTTCCTATTTTTCGACGTGAACCTTGGACAGCCAGCCTCGGAAGACGTGGTTCTTTTCCGCGGAATTGCAAACTCGCCCGATGAGATCACCGAATCCACTCTAAGGTTGAGTTTTACAAATCGGCTGAATCTTCAGCGACTGCTTCTTCCGGATATTCGCATCCAGAAGCGGTGCCCATGGACATTCCCATCCACAGCGGAGCAAAGACAAGAAGCACTTGATGGGGCCGAACGGGGAAAGTATTCACCCTTTTTCCGGTGCGGCTATTCAGCCGATGTTGAGGGCGGCATAGGCAACTTCAATGGGACAGAGGTCTTTCAAAGCTGTGACTACACGCGAGAATCCTGTGAACAACGTGGCATGTTTTCTAAGGATTCTCAAAACCGCATCACCCAGAGGTTCGGAGGAATTGAATTCGTGCCATCGAACATTCTGGTGCGGAGCCACGGTGAAAAAGCAATCCACAACTCGGCGCCACTTGACAATCAAGCGAGGTACAACGATTTTGTGCCTCTGAACTACGGGACAGTATGGATTGATCCACCGATCGTATTCACCAGAAACGACGGCAATCTTACGCGTATGGAAGTGTTGCTCGGCTCCGGTGAGATAAATCAAGTTGTCAAGGTTGTCGTCAATGACGTTGACGTCCCGCAGGGACAAGCCGGCAGGAATATGACGGCAACAGGATGGTTTAACGTCGTGAGCACTGGCAGTACCACAGGCGGCTTTAATCTGGATTTCACCAATTCCGCAGGGAGCCCGCTTGGGGATCCTTATGGAAGCATGGCATATCTTTCCGTAGTGGTGCCGAATCGAGTCAATGATGGCCAATCGCTACCTCGCATGCGTGTCCTTTTGGAAGGGCTAAAGCTGGCTCAATATTCAAACGAGGGAACCCTGATTGAGGAAGGTTTCACCAACAACCCGGCATGGGTACTCCTGGACTTGCTGCGTCGGAGCGGCTGGACAACAAGTGAAGTCGATTTGGGTAGTTTCGCCAAAGGCGCCGCTTACTGCGGTGAGACAATCACAGTCCCAGACCTATACGGCAATGCGACAGCGGTTCCTAAGTATCAATGCAATCTGGCCCTTCGCCGGCGTAAGAGTGCGGGAGACGTAATTCGAGGTGTGAGAAATGCTTCCGGGTTATACCTGGTGTATGGTCAGGGCGGCTTGCTAGAGCTGAGTGTGGAAGGCACCTTAGCGCTCCAGCACCCTGAAAAGCCGGCTGGAAGCAATAGCAGCACAACCCTCGCCGGAGGCTGGCCTGCATACGAATTCGGTGACGGAACGAATGGTTTCTCCGGGATTCTGCGACGAGACAACGGCGCATCAAGCGTTCGCATGTGGAGTCGAAGCGCAGCCGAGACGCCAAACAGGCTCAGTCTTGAATTCCAAGACCAGTTTAACGAATATCAGCAGGATAGCCTGTCCCTGGTAGATGTTGAGGACGCGGTTGCGATTGGGCGGGAAGTAAGCGTGACATATCCGGCGCTAGGCATTCCCAACTTCCATCAGGCGGCACGCATTCTTCAAAGGCAGCTTGATAAATCGATTCGAGGAAACACGTTTATTCAATTTGAGACAAGCGTAAGGGCTATTGGGATCAATCCTGGCGATTTGATTACGCTAACATATCTGAAAGAAGGATTTCAACGACAACCATTCCGAGTCGTAAGGATTGCCCCAGGATTAAACCACGGTGAGGCTATCATCGAGGCGCAGATTCATGATGACACGTGGTACAACGAATCAAGTGATGCGGGAAACAGAGTTGCGAGGCGCCAGCCCGGTGGAGATATTACGGTGCCCAGGCCGCTTGTCGGAACTGAATCGGATGTCACCCAGCAACACAGGTTCGGAATAGAGCAAGGCTTTCGGTCCAATTCCGATGGAAGTGTAACGGCAACTCTATCGGTTTCGTTTGAGGTGCCGAGGCGGCCGACCGAGAACGGATTGGGTATTCCATATGTTTCTTTAGCACCGCTACTCCAGTCTACCGGAGGGTCTCTTTCCGGCGGCGAGACCTATTATTACGCCGTGGGTCCGGTTGACTCCATTGGGGAAGAAGGACACTTGTCGTTCGTAGTCCGAGCGTCCATCCCATCGGGAACCAACACGAATACTGTAGGTTTGCAAGGGCTCCGATTCTCACCGGGAGCAGTCTCATTTCATGTTTACCGCGGGAGAACTCCGCAGCAGCTTTTGCGCATTGCCACCAGTGTTTCGTTATCCGAAGTATTTCAGGATACGGGAGCTTCCTATATCCTTTCCGGACCTCCGGATGCCAACTTCGATCATGCCCGGTTCGATTGGCGACTGGAATTGCATCCGGAGGTCCCGGCGACTACTTTTGGGCCTGAAATTATTGGCAGCGATTCATTGCAATTGACTCCTAATGAGTTTTCCGGCAAAACGGTCTCCATTGTGAGCGGGAAGGGCAAGGGGCAGGAGAGAGCCATAGTCTCCCATACAACCGATACGATCGTGATTCGCCAAAGCTGGGAGACTGTACCTGATAGCAGCAGCAAGTTTGCGATCGCGGAATCAAACTGGCGCTTCGGGGCCACTGGCAAGACAAGTCCCGTGGAGTTTGACGTTCCAAATCACGAAGGAGCAACGATTCACATCTCCGGCCTTGCGGTAAATGCGCATGGCCGCGAATCCAGCCCTGATCTTTCGCCCTTGACGCGCTGGCGAATCCTTGGATCTTCGGGCTCGATCATGGACGAAGATGTTCCCCCGCCGCCAATTTATGGTTTCTTCCCAACTGGGCAAGGTACGGTGGAGCTGCTTGGAATTGGCTTCGTTAACCTGGATAACACACGATCCATCGCCGCCGGCACTCTTACAATGCACTATTGGAATGAGCTTGCGAGTCCGACTGGTTATACTCTAGGCCAACCAATCGATGGATCGTCCGTTGAACTCGCGCTGGCTTTGGCGGGACAGGCGCAGCCCGGAGATTTGATCCAGATCAACGTCGAAGTTATGGAAGTGGAAGCGGTCTCAGGTTCTGGAACAGTTTACACAGTGAGACGCGGTTCACACGGAAGCCCGATCGTCCTACATGACGCCGGCGCGCCAGTTTATCATCTTCAACGAAAGGTATACATTGTACCCTTTAGCCGCAACTTTTTCGGAAGTCCGGCCAGCGGGAGCTTCAGCCATCCGATTTTCTTGCCCGATGTGAGGCTGGCCGCGTCCGATCTCATAGTAACCAACACCTTTGGGAATAGTGAGACTTCCAAGGCATCATTCACGGCCACAGTCGATGGGGGCCTCAGAACTCTATCGGGCGGACAATTCACGATTCAGGTCGAAGGTTTTCTTGCCATTCAGTCCAACGTCGCGCCGCCTCTGATCATTGAGGATAGCCATTCCGTACGCGACATTTTCGCGGCAGTTGGAGAAGCGCCAACGGGCGCACCCATCGAGCTGAAACTCCTGTTGGATGACATCGTCTACGCTAGTTTGTCCATACAGCCTGGATCCACAATTTCCAACACAGTGAAGGGCTTCGGATTGCCACCTTTGCTATCGCTGTCCAAGCTCACCTTGGACATCACCTCGGTCGGACAAACCTTCGCAACAACCCCAGGGCGCGATTTGACGGTGTCAATCCGGTTATAAAGGGTATCTTATGACCGAGATCCTAGAGAAGTTGCGCCCCGATCGTGATCTTCAAGTATATTTTGAAAGACCATCCGCAGTTGCAGCCTTCAGTGAATCATCGCCTAACGGATTTCAAGTTACGGGTACCTGGCGCCAGCAATTCGATTGGGCGGTTGTGGAATGGAACAGAGATAATGTGTTTGAGCACCCGCTGTTTCGGAATCTTCCAGATGGGGACCTGAGCGGCTTGCAATTGAGCTATGAGGAAAGTCGAACAAACTGCATACCACTTGACTCAGACTTATATCCTACTGTCGATTGGCCTTTCCTGCGAATCTGGACTCGGGAGAACAGTGTTGACGATTTCTATAGGGTCAGGTTAAGAGACCATGCAACACCGGTAGAGGGCAGCTATGTTCCCGCATCAATCGACTTTGAGCTTGTAGGAACCATCACAGCAGGAGATTATGTTGGCATATCCTTTTTGTATGAGCACTACACTTACCAGTTGACTGCGAGCGATACACTTGAATCAGCGGCTCAAGCTGTTGCCGACATCGTTAATACATTTTCCATCATGCTGACCGCTACGCGAACAGGCTCAAGAATTACGCTTGTCTACATAGGGGAAGGTCAGACCCTCGAAAATAGCATGACCGGAGCGAATGGGAATCGGCTTGGTGCGTATGGATATGTTTCCGGCGCCGGTTCTGAATTGTGGACTCCATCCTCAGGCCGATTCGCGGGAGGTGAGTCTCCGACGAAGTGGCGGGTGAACCTGGCTTTTGACGCTCTCGTTGCCACAGACGGAAGAACGGTCCCGGCTGATCAGATTCGAAAACTACGATGGACCTATTCTGCTGATTTACAAGACGGACCTTATCAAAGAAGCGACTTTTCAGCGACTGTTTCGAACTGGACGGTGACCGGACAAAACCGGCAATTTCGGATAGCCGGTCCGGGGAGCAGAAGAATCGAAGATGACGACGACTTGGTTATATATACAGGGGTATGGGAAACTGGTAGAGGAAATTTTTCGGGCGGTACTATCCGCAGCTCTACAGATCCTGGCACATCGGTTTCCTGCGAGTACTACTCGCCGCAAATGCATGAAGTCTACCTGGGTAGCCGGCTTGCTTTTAATGGCTCTCAAATACATATAAGCATCGATGGGGGCCCATTAAGAACTGAAAACCTGTTGGTGCCTGGAGAGGATGTGCTCGTTCGAGTTCCTTTGGGCGCCTTGGGACCCGGGACACACACTATAATTGCAACGCACAATGGACCCTACGGAAACTACTTCTACTTCGATTTCCTTGAAATCGCCATTCCTGCCAGCACAACTCTTGTGATTCCAGGCGACGGTACGGTCACCCTGGCAACCGACTGGGATACTGACCATTCCATAGCTGTCTCGCCTGAAAGAACCGCCTGGATGATCCACTCACTCGGGTTCCATGGCCGAGCAAATCATTACATCGGGGCCTTATGGTTTTACGAACTGGTTCGAAACGGTCATGTTTATGCATCAACCACGATCGACTTCGTTGGAACCCCCGTATTCAGTGAAACGACGGAAATTCGTATCGGCCGAATTGGAGAACCGTCCTCGAACGACACAATCATCACCCACTTGAACCGAATCGGAGATACAGCGGAGTCGATCACGAAGGCCTTTGAGATCGAGATCAATCGCGGCTATACAGCCATTCGGGCCGTTTCTCAAGGAAACCTTTTGACGATTCTGGCCCGCGCAATGGGTGAGGAGGGAAACCAAGTCACAGTTTCTGTAAGTCCGACCGCGGGCCAATTCCAGCTTCAGCTTGCCAATCCAACCCTGACCGGCGGAGTTGACGGAAATTGGCACACCGACGTTCAGGCCACGCCGAAGATCAACAGGGCCGCCAGAGACTGGAGTCGAAGCTTTTACAAATCTTTGAAAAGCTATGGGCTTGACGTGGCAGCCGCTTTTAGCATGGAGTTGCAACACGGGGATCCATCGCTCGAGGCTGGGATAGCGCAACGGTATCCGAATGGCGCGCCGGTATTGCTGAATACTCCTTCCCTGCAAACCAATTTTTCGCCGGCAAGCACTAATTTTTGGAAGCAGGTTTATCTGGAGATGGCGGGCTTGATGGACGAGGCCCAGATAGAGCCTTATTTGCAGTTTGGCGAAGTGCAATGGTGGTACTTTCCACTGGCCGGCTCAGGCATGCCGTTCTACGACGAGTACACGACAACTCGATTTCAGAATACCTATGGGCGCCCAATGGCGGTCATCACCAGCAACATGACAGACCCGGAACTGCATCCAGAGGAGGTTCAATTCCTCCCGCAATTGATAGGGGAGTTTACAGATGTAATAATTGATTACGTCCGCGCTGCCCATCCAACTAGCAGATTCGAAGTCTTGTATCCTCCTGACGTCAACCATTATCCATTCACGGGCGCCATCAATTACCCATCCAATTGGACGCCGGCAATACTCAACTGCTTGAAAACCGAGAGTTTCACATTCACTTTTGAGCGAAACCTCGATTTGGCCCGGATGACCATTGAGCTCGGGAAGGCGAAGGGCTTCCCACGGTCTCAACGAAGCTTCCTGGTTGGAATCATGTATCCTTACACAGCTTGGCAAAAGGAAGTGAGGATCGCGAAAGCCGATAACGTTGAATCAATCGTGCTCTTTGCACTGGACCAGTTTTGTTTAATGGGCTACCCATCTCCACTCCCACCAGGCTTGCGTCGCTGTGCGTTCCAGGGCTGATTCGATGAACGCTATGATGAAGACTGATCAATGGGGACTGAATCCATCGAAGGCCAGTTTATGGAAGTTTCCCGCCTGATCCATGAGCGCATCAGGCCCAGCTTGCCCGAGCTGTCCCGCTACGGTTCCGTGGAGGAGCTGGAATCAAGCCCCGTCTACCGAGCGCTCAAGTCATTCTTAGACGAGATCCTGGGAACGATTCAGTCGTCGGCCAACTGCAATTCAACACCCGAATCAAAGGACTTCCTGCGAGTTCTTGCCTGGAATATTGAACGCGGAAAACAGTTAGCCGGGCAACTGGAAGTGCTGAGCCGGCATCCATTCCTTAGCAATTGCGACGTGATGCTGCTGACCGAAACCGACTTGGGGATGGCTCGAAGCGGCAACGTCGATATCGCCGCAACAATGGCAAGAGAGTTGGGGTTCAACTACTGTTTCATACCCTGCTACCTGAGCCTCGTAAAGGGATCAGGCATGGAGCGCGATGTGAAAGGAGAAAACGATCAAGGCCTGCATGGAAATGCCATCCTAAGCCGATACCCTCTGAGAAATCTGCGCTCTATTGCGCTGCCGAATGGTATCGACAAGATGGCCGGCAAGGAAAAGAGAATCGGTCAGCAGCAAGCGCTGGTTGCCGAGATCCCCTTTCAACAGGGCACAATAACATTCGTTTGTGTCCATCTGGACGCGAATTCAAGCCAGTTACATCGTGCTGACCAGATGAAGAAAGTGCTCGACGAATTGCCGGCACGAGGTCCAGTCGTCATCGGGGGAGACTGGAATACGACGACATTTAATTCATCAACCGCCTTCCACGCCATCATGGGTTTTTGGTTGCGCGTCCTAATGGGCACCGGCAACGTGATTCGCAACCACTATCTGCACCCGTACCGCCGATTCGAGAAACGGCTTTTCGAGTTGCTTGAAGCCCGCGGATTCGAATACAAGCAATCCAACATGATTGGTGAGCACACAATATTTTACGACGTGAAAGACATGAGCACCCACGAGGGCTTGGCTGAATGGGTGCCTGCATGGTGTTTTCCTTTCATCCGCTGGGCTTTGCGCGAACATGGCGGAGGTTGTCCACTAAAATTAGACTGGTTTGCCACCCGTGGCGTCGCAGCCAGGAATCCCAGGGTGTTCCATGAGGTTCGAGAAGGCCGCTGCGTAAGGCTGTCCGATCACGACGCCATCACGGTAGACATCGCACCGATCTGAGACTTCTTAAATCCACTCGCAAGGCTAAAGTATCATGAAATAATGACTCCTGAAATCACGGCTGTGGAACAAAGATCCGCTGCGAACGTCATCATTGATCGCGAAAAGCTGCACCTCCTGCAAAACTACAGCCGCTACCCGCTTGCCCTCAGCCGTGGAAAGGGATCGTACTTGTTCGGCGTAGACGGCAAGAAATACCTGGACCTGATTACGGGGATTGGAGTCAATGCCCTGGGCCATGGGCACCCCAGGCTGCAAAAAGCCATAAAGGATCAAGCGAAGCTCCTGATTCACTGCTCCAACCTCTACTACCACGAATATCAAGGCTTACTCGCCGAGAAGATCGCCAAGGCAAGCGGACTGGCTCGCTGCTTTTTTTGCAATTCCGGAACTGAAGCGATGGAGGGAGCGCTCAAGATGGTGCACTCTCATGGCCGGCAAATCAGCCCCGAGAAGTTCGAGATTGTCTCCCTGGAGAACTCCTTTCACGGACGAACCTTGGGCGCCCTTTCGATAACCGGGCAGCAGAAGTACCGTGAGGATTTCGAGCCGCTCATCCCAGGGGTTCGGTTTGTGCCCATAAATAACGTTGCCGCGCTGGAATCGGCCGTTAGCCCAAACACCGCGGGCATTGTCCTCGAGATCATCCAGGGCGAGGGGGGCATTTATCCAGCCTCTGATGCGTTCGTACGGAAGGCGAAAGAGCTTTCCGAACGCTACAACGCGCTTCTGGTGTTCGACGAGATTCAATGCGGGGTCGGCCGGCGAGGCGTCTATTTCGGCTATCAGACCATCCAGCCCGTAGTCCAGCCAGACGTGATGGTGGCCGCAAAACCGCTCGCCGCCGGCTTGCCGCTGGGCGTCATAGCCTGCAATGAAAAAGCCGCTGGGACGATCAAAGCGGGAATGCACGGGTCCACTTTTGGAGGTGGGGCGCTGGCTTGCAGAGTAGCCGTTGAGTTCTTCGATATCCTGGACGGCCTCCTTCCGCAAATCACGGCGCGAGGCGACTATTTTCGGCAGAAGCTGCTGGATCTGGCGGCAAGTTACGATTTCGTCAAGGAGGTCCGCGTACACGGACTCATGATCGGAGTCGAGTTGAAGATGCCCGGAAAACAGATCGTGCTGGATGCCATGGAACAGGGACTGCTGATCAATTGCACCCACGACACCGTCCTGCGCTTTCTGCCGCCCTATACGATCAGCGAGGCGGAGATCGACAAGGCCATTCGGATTCTCAACAAACTTTTCCGAAAAGGCAAGCTGTACTATAAGGAATTTCGCTCCCAGCCCAAAGAGGCCTGAAATTCTCAGCGTCTCGTGCCGGCAACCTGAGTCTTCATGCGATACAGGTTCTTACCGGCCGTCACGTAAAGCGTCTTTAAGTCCGCTCCACCGAAGCAGCAATTGGTGAGCGTGTCTTCTGGAATCGGCGAAAACGCCGCCAGCTTGCCTTGCGGAGAGATAACGTGGATCCCGCACTTGGTATCCAGGGTCTCGCTCGTGCCGCGAGTGCGGTTCAACCCGGCCGCGGCATACAGATTTCCCTCACTGTCAATCGTCATCCCGTCCGCGCTCCGCCCTGGATAAAAGTTGTAGTGGACTCGCATGTTCCCCACGCTGCCGTCCGGACGAAGGTCATAAGCACGAATCACGCGAGCTCCGTTTTCCCTCTGGTTTGCCTCCACCAGGTAAAGGGTCCTGTCATCGGGTGCAATGCTGATCCCGTTTGGATTCTGGATATCAGGCCGTGCGAGGATACGGCTCACTGACCCGCTCAAGTCGATTCGAAAAACGGCGCCGCCCGGAAGATCCGTAAAATAGATCCTCCCTTTGTTATCCAACGTCACATCGTTAGGGGCCGTCATGGCAAGCCCCATCCCGTTGTGGGCAATAACTTCCACGCGGCCCGTCTTCAGATCCGACCTGGTGACCCTGGGGTTGGCCTGATTGCCCTCGCACGCAATCAGGCGCCACTCAGCATCGAAGATCAGGCCGTTGGCGGCATTGCTGTGCTCACGAAACACCGACAGTGTCCCGTCGACTCCAAACTTCATAATCCGATGACTGCGGGTTTCCGTGAAAAACACGTTCCCGTCCGCATCGGCGGTCGGGCCTTCCAAGAAGGCTACGTAAGTGACGATTTCAGCTTGATCAATCATTTCTTAGCGGTCTGAATCAGCTCCAAAGCCGGTCATTGCCCTGGTAGGTATTCCATTCCGGAGTCGGTACAAAATAGCCAGGGTGGTCCTTGTGCAGATGCTGTTTGACCACCTCATCATTGAGGGTCACGCCAAGTCCCGGCTTCTCCGGTATCCTTGCAAAGCCTTTCTCAAACAGGGGCTTGTCACCGTGCACCATGTCTTCCCACCAGGGAACGTCGACGGAGTGGTGTTCGAGTGCCACAAAGTTCTCGGTCGCCGCAGCGCAATGAACATTGGCCATGAAGCTGACAGGCGTTCCGGCAAAATGCATCGCCATTGGCACGCCCAGCTCTTGAATCGCGTCCCCGATTTTCTTGGTTTCCAGAATTCCGCCGGAGGTGGCCAAGTCCGGGTGCAGCATGTCCACGGCGCGCATGCTCGCTAGTTTGATGAATTCCTCCTTCAGGTAGATATCCTCGCCGGTGAGAATCGGCACGTCCACCGAGTCCGTGATTTTCTTCATGAGCTCCGGATACTGCCACGGGATCATGTCCTCCAGCCAGGCCATATTGTATTTCTCCAACGCCCTGGCCAGCCGTATGCAGGAATTCAGGCCGACGTGGCCGAAGTGGTCGGCGGCAAGCGGAACCTCCATCCCAATCACCTCACGCACCTGTGCCACGTAGTTGGCCATCAACTCGATGCCCTTATCCGTAATCTCCATGCCCGTGAACATGTGCTGTGTCATGCGGAAGTCGGCCGAGGTGGTGCCCAGCGGCCGCGAAACGGTCCCCGGAATCTTCTCCACCAGCCCCACTCCCAAGTCCATCTTGAGGAACGTGAACCCTTTCTTATCGAGACGGTCCTTGAGGCGCTGCGCGAAAATTTTCGGATCGCTCGATTGTGTCGTATCCGCATAGCAGCGCACTTTGTCGCGGAACTTGCCGCCCATCATCTGGTACACCGGAACGTTGTAGGCCTTACCGGCGATATCCCAAAGCGCCATCTCCACCCCGCAGACTCCGCCGCCCTGACGGGCATGGCCGCCGAACTGTTTGATCTTGCGGAATACCTTCTCCACGTTGCACGGGTTCTCCCCAAGCAACCGGCTCTTGAGCATGAGTGCGTAGTTCTTGCTCGCCCCGTCCCGGACTTCACCCAGGCCATAGATTCCCTGGTTTGTGTCGATGCGAATCAGGGGGCAAGTCATGGGAGCCCCGCCGACGAC
>Ga0187893_10006232_pt1 | contig 20597 bp, 13 predicted proteins | sample MA1701074metaG_FD_139574 | JGI IMG/M metagenome (GOLD analysis project Ga0187893, IMG submission 139574) | White microbial mat communities from a basaltic lava cave in the Kipuka Kanohina Cave System on the Island of Hawaii, USA - MA170107-4 metaG ...
CGTCGCGTCGGTGCCCGCGCCGACCGGGATGCCCGCGCGGAGCATCGCGCGCAGCGGCGGCGCGTTCGCCGCGGCCTCGGCGCCGTAGCGCTCCGCGAAGATCTCGCCGGCGAACGCCATGCGGTCCTGAACGGCGATGCCGCCGCCCAGCGCCTTCACGCGCGCCAGGTTCTGCTCGCCGATCGTCTCCGCGTGATCGAGCGCCCAGCGCGCCTGGTAGCCGGTCTCCTTGAACGCGGTCTCGAACACGTCGAGGATGCGGCTGATCGTCTGGTCGTAGGTCGCGTGGATGCGGATCGGCCACTGGTGCTTCGCGAGCACGCGCACGACCGCGGCGAGCTCGGCGTCCGCGCGTGCGCCGAGCTCCGGGCGCGCCGCCATGAAGTTCTCGAAGTCGCCCGCCGACCAGACCAGGTTCTCGCCCGCACCCTCGACGACGTAGCCGTTCAGGCGCTCGACCGCGCGGTCGAGCTCGAGCTTCTCCTCGGCCGTCCACTTCTCGTAGGCCGCGAGCTCGCCGCCCGCCTGCTGCGCGAACAGGTAGCTCGCGATGCGCAGCGGCAGGTGCGGTCGCCGCGCCAGCGCGAGGGTCGCCTGGTAGTCCCCCGGGTACGCGTGCCCGCCGCCGCCCGGGTCGACCACGCTGGTCAGGCCGAAGCGGTTCAGCTCGCGGTAGAAGTGCTGCGTCGAGTTCAGCTGGTCCTCGGCGGAGAGCTGCGGGAGCTTCGCGATCGTCGTGTACAGGATCGCGGGGCTGGGAGCCGCGTGCAGGATCGCGCCGCCGCCGGCGACGAACTCGTAGCGTCCGCCCGCGGGCGGAACGCTCTGCGGCGTCAGCCCGAGCGCGGCGACACCGGCGCGGTTCACGAACGCCTGGCTGTACAGGAAGAGCACGAACACCGGCGTGTCCGGCGCCGCCACATCCAGCTCGGCCGTCGTCGGCATGCGCCGCTCCGCGAACTGGTACGGCGACCAGGCCCCGATCACGCGCACCCACTCGCCCTTTGGCGTGCGCTTCGCCTGCTCGCGGATCATGTCGAGCCCGCGCTCCAGCGACGCGACGCCGTCCCAGCGCAGCTCCAGGTTGTAGAAGCGGCCGCCGCGCACGGCGTGCAGGTGCGAGTCGTCGAGCCCCGGCACCACGCGCCGTCCGCCCGCGTCGACCACGCGCGTGCGCTCGCCGCGCAGCGCCAGCACGTCGGCGTCGCTCCCGACCGCGACGAGCCGCTCGCCGCGCACGGCGAGCGCCTGCGCCTCGGGCGCGCGGGTGTCCTGCGTCGCGATCTTCGCGTTGTGCACGATCAGGTCGGCGCGAGCCCCGGACTCGGCGGACGCCGGCCCCGCCAGCGCCAGGAACGGCGCGAGCGCGAACACGAGGACGCGCGCGGCGCGCGGCATCGCCGCTACTTCGCCGCCTCCTGCGCCTTGCGGTAGCTCTCCGCGGCTGCGCGGTAGTTCGGCACGAGCTCCGAGTAGAGCGCGCCCCACTGCGCGGCGTCCGGGCGGTTCCAGGTCCGGTGCGACTCGGAGAGCACGGTGTTCGTGGTCACGGGCACGATCCCGGCCGCCGTCATGCGCGCGAGCGTGGCGTCGAGCGCGATCGGGCTGACGTCGCCGGACGCGTCGAGCACGGCGTACACGCGGTACCCGTCGGCCTTCGCCTGGAGGGCGGGGAACGCGACGCAGACGCTGGTCCACACGCCGGCCATGATCAGCGTCTTGCGGCCGGTCGCCTCGACGGCCTTCACGAAGTCCGCGTTGTCCCAGGAGCTGACCTCGCCCTTGCGGCCGACGTACTTCGCGCCCGGCGCCGCCGCGAGCAGCTCCTCCATGATCGGGCCGTTGGGGCCGCTCGGCTCCGACGCGGTGTAGATGACGGGCATCTTGGCCAGCGTCGCGATCTTCGCGAGCGCCACCGTGTTCGCGCGCAGCTCGCGGATCGGCACGTCCTTCACGGTCTGGAACAGGCCCGTCTGGTGGTCGAGCAGGAGCAGCACCGCGTCGCCGGGATCCATCAGCGCGGCCGCGGCGGCGGCGGTCGGCTGCTTCGACAGCCCGGGAATGTTCGGCGCCGACTTCGCCTGCTGGGCCTGCGCCTCGACCGTCACACCGGCGAGCGCGAGAACCGCGCACGCCACCAGCACTCCTCGCATCGACTTCATCTCGATCTCCTTCAACCGGACCCGCTGCGGAGCCTATGCGATCGGCGTGGTCGTGTCTTCGTCGCCCTCTCCTTCCGTGCTCTCGGCTTCCTCCTCAGCTGCGTCGTCCGCCGCGCCCTCGATCTCCTCTTCGCTCTCGTCCTCGCCCAGGCGCACGTCGCTCGCGGCGGCGACCAGGGCGGCGATCGGCAGGCGTTCGAGCAGCGCGTCGGCCGGGCCGCCGAACGGGTCGAGGATGCGCATGCCCGCGAGGCGCATGGGCAGCAGCACGAGCGTGGCGTCGGCCGAGTGCGCCGCGACGGCGTCGGCGTCGGCGTCGACCACCACGTCAATGCGCGCCTCGATGCGCAGCTCCGCGAGACGGTGCTCCAGGTTCGCGGCGAGCTTGCGGTCCGTGCCGGGCGCGGCGGGCGCGAGCACGCGCAGCTTGGCCTCGTCCCAGGCGTCGGTGCGCCGCATCAGGTGCGCGAACAGGAGCGCGAGCCGCGACGAGTCGTCCTCGAACCACCAGACGTCGATCCGCCGCTCGCCTTCGGGCGTGTCCTCGATCCGCTTCCACTCGCCGCGGTCCGCGTCGAGCACGACCACGTTCTGCTGGAGGCGCAGCGCCGCGCGCAGCACGCGGCCGTAGCGCAGCGCGCGCGGCAGGTCCGCCTCGGTGTGCGCGAGCTGCAGCCAGTTGAGCAGCACCGTGTTGGCGCGAATCGGACCGATCCCCCAGGCCTGCACGACGGTGGCCGCGGCGGCGCGCGTGTTCGGCGCCGCGACCGCGAGCGGAAAGCCCTCCGCGCCCGCCTCTTCGAGCTCGGCGCGCAGGCTCTCCTCGGCCTCCTCGCACGCGCGCCGCGAGCTCTCGAGCGTGCCCTCGCCCTCGAGCAGCCGCACCGCGGTCACGAGTCCAGAGCTGCCCGTGATCCACGTGGCGAAGCTCAGCAGCAGGCCGCGCCGCTCGACGTCCTCGGTGAACGCGAGCACGTGGGGCTGCCAATCGCGCGGACCGTTCTCCGCGGCGGCGAGCTCGCGCAGATGGTCCTTGATCAGGCGGAAGCGATAGGCGCGGCGGCTGTCGCGCCAGCGCGCCGGAACCGCGGTGCGGCGCAGGTACTGGTACACCGCGCCGAGCAGTGCCCCGGCGAGCACGGCCGCGACCGGGTCGATCGCGAGCATCGCCGCGCCGCACAGCACCATGCCGGCCAGGCTCGCGCGCGCGTGGAAGAACCGGAAGCGCGGGCGGAAGCTCGGGCTCGCGGCCGTCGCCTCGACGTAGGTCGCGTAGTTCAGCAGGCCGTAGGACAAGAGGAAGAACATCGACACCAGCGCCGCGATCGTGTCGAGCCCGCCGAGCGCGAGCGTGGCGAGCGCGATCGCGCCGCTCGCGAGCACGGCGCGCCGCGGATTGCGCGCCGGGCCCACGCCGTGCGCGAACGGCGCGAGCGGCCGGAACACGCCGTCGACCGCCAGCGCCTGCAGGATGCGCGGCCCGCCCAGACAGGAGGCGAGCGCGGAGGAGAGCGTCGCCGCGATCACGCCCGCGTCGATCAGCCCGGGCACGGCGGCCACGCCGCGCATCGCCGCCGTGTCGGAGCGCAGCGTCTCGGTCGGAACCGCGGCGGCGATCGCGACCATCGCGGCCCCGTAGACGAGCGTCGAGAGCCCGACGGCCAGGAACGTGCCGAGCGGAATGCTGCGCGCGGGATCGCGCAGGTCACCCGACATGCTGATGCCCTGCGTGAAGCCCGTGACCGCGGGGAAGAACAGCGCGAACAGCCACCAGAACGAAGCGGACGGCGCCAGGGTCGCGGACTCCGCGATCCGCTCGGGGCTCCACGCGTTCGCACTGCCCGCGAAGAACGACACCAGCGCGGCGATCAGCGCCAGCATGATCGCGTACTGGAAGCGCGTGGCGAAGTCCGCGCCGACGTAGGCGACCGCGACGACGGCCAGGGCGGCGCCGAACGCCGCGGCGCGCGCGAAGCCGGGGCCGGCGTCGGGGAACAGCGCCGCCACGCCTTCGCCGAAGCCGCTGCAGTAGAACGCGACCGAGATCGCCTGCGCGCCGAACAGCAGCAGCCCGAGCGCGCCCCCGTACTCGATGCCGAGACTGCGCGACACGAGGTAGTAGTCGCCCCCGCCCTTCACCTTGCGGTTGGTCGCGATGGCCGAGACCGAGAGGCTGGTCAGCACCGAGATCGCGACCGCGATGCCCAGGATCCCGAGCGCCCGCGGCAGCCCTGCGCTGCCCACCACGAAGCCCAGGCGCAGAAACAGGATGATGCCGAGGATCGTGAGCACGCTCGGCGTGAACACTCCCCCGAAGGTTCCCAGCTTGTGCGCGGCGCGCGGCGCGCCGCGGGTCCGTTGCTCCGCGTCCATGCTCACCGGGTCCGAGAAGCCCGCGCGAGAGCATACTCCGGGGCGGACCGCCGCCGCGCGGTATGCTGCGTCCCGAACGGCGATGACCCAACCCAAGAGTCGCACGGCCCTGGTGCTCGGCGGCGGCGGCGCGCGCGGCGCGTACGAGGCCGGCGTGCTCGCGTACCTGTTCGAGGAGATCTACCCGCGCCTGCCGCCCGGCTTCGAGTTCGACATCGTGAGCGGCTCGAGCGTGGGTGCGATCCACGCCGCCTACGTGGGCGCGAGCGCGCACCAGCCGCTGGCGGAGCGCGCGGGGCGGCTGCTCGACACCTGGCGCGAGATGCAGCTCGCCGACGTGCTCCGTCTCTCGCCGCTCGATCTGCTCGGCCTGCCGCTCCGGGCGCTCGGCCTCACGCGCCTGCGCCGCGGCGAACCCAGCGACGGCCCGGAGACCCGCGTGGTGGGTGGGCTGGTCGACTTCAGCGCGCTCGAGTGGCTGGTGCTGCAGCGCATCTCGTGGTCGGACCTGGCCGCGAACCTCGACGCGGGCCGGCCCGGCGCGCTGTGCGTGTCGTGCACCGAGGTGCGCTCCGGCAAGGTGACGGTGTTCATCGACGGCGCGCTCGGCGACGCGCGCCCCTGGGCGTTCGATCCCAACGCGAACGCGCTGCAGGCCCGGATCGATGCCTCGCACGTGCGCGCCTCGGCCGCGATCCCGTTCCTGTTCCCCGCGGTGCTGGTCGGGGACCGCTACTACGTGGACGGCGGCCTGCGCATGAACACGCCGCTCTCGCCGGCGCTGCGTCTGGCGTGCGACCGGGCGCTGGTGATCAGCCTGAAGCACCAGCTCGCTCCCGAGGAGCGGCCTCCCGCCTACGCCACCGAGGTGATCACCCAGCCCGCGTTCCTGCTCGGCAAGGTGCTCGACGCGCTGACGCTCGAGCGGGTCGAGTACGAGCTGGCGCGCATCGACTTGGTCAACAACCTGATCCAGCACGGCCAGGCGACCTACGGCGAGGGCTTCCTCGAGACCCTGAACGCGGTCGTGGCCGCGGGCCGGGGCGTGGGCTACCGCGAGGTGCGCACCTTCGCGCTGCGCCCGAGCGAGGATCTCGGCCGTGTCGCCTGGCGCTGCCACGAGCAGGACTGCGGGCGCTCGCTCGGCTTCGTCGCGTCGCAGCTCGCGCGCACCGCGCTGCGCGGCGTGCCCGCGGGCGAAGGCGACCTGCTCTCCTATCTGTACTTCGACCGGAGCTTCACGCGCGAGCTGCTCGAGCTCGGGCGCAGCGACGCGCGCGCCGCACACGACCAGATCCTCGAGCTGCTCGGCGCGTGAGCCGGGGCGTCAGCGCCCGAGCCAGCCGCACAGCCGATCGGCCGCCGCGATGGTGCGGTCGCAGTAGCGCTCGACGAATGCCTTGTCGATCGGCGCGTCGGCCGGCAGCGCCTCGGCGGCCGCGAGCGCGCGCGCACCGTCGAAGTCCACGTAGGCGAGCCGCGCGGTCAGCTCGAGCGGCCCGCGGCCGAAGGAGCTGCCCGGCAGGATCGCGACCCCGGTCTCCTCGAGCAGCCGCTCACACAGCTCCGTGTCGTAGCGGATGCCGCGGGCCGCGAGCGCCTTCGCGTGCGACGAGAAGTCGAGGAACAGGTAGAAGCCGCCGACCGGCTCGGCCACGCGCACCTCCAGCGCGCGCACGCGCACGAGCAGCGCATCGGCGAGCGCGCGCAGGATGCGCCGCGCGCGCCACAGGTAGCGCTCGAGCGCGAGCCCGCCGCGGAACGCCGCGACCGCCGCGTACTGGATCGGCGCGCTGGTCGAGGTGTAGGTCTCGCTGGCCACGCTCTCCATCGCCTCGAGCAGACGGCGCAGCTCGGGCGGGAAGACGAACGCGCCCAGCCGCCAGCCGCCCGCGCCGCACCACTTGCTGAGGCCGCCGGAGATGATCGTGCCCTCGGGATAGAGCGAGGCGATCGAGACGTGCTCGCCCTTGTGGTGCAGCTCGCCGTAGATCTCGTCGGAGAGCACCACCACGTCATGGCGGCGCGCGACCTCCGCCAGCGCCTGGAGCTCGTCGATCTGATAGCTGCAGCCGGTCGGGTTGCTCGGGTAGTTCAGCACGAGCACGCGCGGCCGGCCGGGATCCTCGAGACAGAGCGCGTCGAGCTCGTCCGCGCCGAGCTTCCAGTCCCTCGACGCCTCGGTCGGCGCCAGGCGCACGGTGCGTCCGACGATCTGCGCCTGCGGCGCGTAGGACACCCAGGCGGGCGTGGGGATGACCAGCTCGCCGTAGTAGACGAGCTGGAGCAGGAACATCAGCTCCTTGGAGCCGGGCGCCACCAGCACGTCGTCCGCGGTGCGCACGACGCCGTGCACCCGGCGCTGGTAGTCGGCGATCGCCTCGCGCAGCTGGGCGAGGCCGCGCACCGCGAGGTAGTCGCGCTCGGCCGCGTGGTCGCGCAGCGCCTCGACCACCGGAGCCGGCACGGGGAACGGCGACTGCCCGAGCCCGAGCTTGAACACCTCGCGGCCTTCCGCGCGCAGGCGATTCGAGCGCTCGTTGATCGCGACCGTCGCCGACGGAGTCAGGCCGCGCACGCGCAGGTTCAGGTGGACGAGCGGTGGAGGCGTCATTCCCACTCCACCTGCCCGAACACCGTCGGGCGCCGCCTCGGCTTGCCGGTCGGCTGGCCCCAGGCGTGGGCGCGCCGGTGCTCGCGGATCTCGCGCAGCGCCGGCTCGAAGAAGAACTCGCGCTCGCCGAAGGCCGGGCGCAGCTGGTCGAGCCAGGTCGCCGCTTCGTCGTAGCGCGCGAAGAACGGCCGCCCGACCCAGCTCGGGTCGCGCGCCTGCAGGAACTCGAGCGCGAACACGCGCTCGCCGGCGATCTCGGTCACGCCTTTCACGCACACCTTGCCGGGCGTCGCGCTCATCGACGGGCCGCGCACGGTGCGCGCGAGGCCCGAGATGCTGCGGTAGGCGCCCATGAAGATCTCGAACGCCCGCGCCAGCGGCACCTCGAAGTAGCGCTTGGGCCCGGTGTCGCGCTCGACGAACATGTAGTACGGAACGGCCCCGAGCTGCACCTGCAGCCGCCACAGATCGCTCCAGGCGGCCGAGGAGTCGTTCACGCGCCGCACCAGCGGCGCCTGGCAGCGCACCACCGCGCCCGTCTCGCCGACCCGGCGCAGCGCGGCCTGCGCGACAGGCGTCTCGAGCTCGCGCGGATGCGTGTAGTGCGCCATCAGCGCGAGGTGCTTGCCCGCGCGCCGCACGTCGCCGAACAGCCGCAACAGGTCGTCCGCGTCGGTATCGCCGAGGAAGCGATACGGCCAGTACGCGGGCGCCTTGGTGCCGATGCGCACGCTGACCAGGTGCTCGATCTCGAGCAGCGGCTCGATGTAGCGGCGCAGCTTCTGCGTCTTCATGATCAGCGGATCGCCGCCCGTGAACAGGACGCTGGTCACTTCGGGGTGACTCGACACGTAGGCGGCGAGCGACTCCGCCTCGCGGCTCGCGAACTTGAGCTCGTCGATGCCGACGAACTGCGCCCAGCGGAAGCAGTAAGTGCAGTACGCGTGGCAGGTCTGACCCTGGCTCGGGAAGAACAACACGGTCTCGCGGTACTTGTGCTGCATGCCCGCGAGCTTGCGCCCGTCGAGCTCGGGCACGTTGAGCTCCATCTGGCCCGCGGGGTGCGGATTCAGCCGGCCCTGGATCTCGCGCGCCGCGTTGCGCAGCTCGCGCTCGCCCGCGTCCGCGCGCACCAGCGCGACCATGCGCTCGAGATCCTCGGGCGCGAGCATCTCGGGCTGCGGGAACGTGAGCTGGAAGATCGGATCGCGCGGCACGTCGTCCCAGCGGATCAGCTCCTCCAGCACGTAGCTGTTGGTGCGGAACGGCAGCACCGCGGACACGGCCTTCATCGCGTCGAGGCGCTCCGGGCCCAGTCGCTTCAGCTCGGGAAGGCGTTCGAGGTCGTTGCGCACGATCGCGCGATATTTGCGCGGAGCGATACGAGCGGTTCTTGCCATGGCTCCTCCTGCTCGACGCGCCTGCATCGTATCAAGCTGCGTCGTATCAGGATCGGAGCTCGTCGCCGAGCCGCTGGTCGACGATCGCCGCTCCGATCGTGTCACCCCAGACGTTGACCGCAGTGCGGACGCGGTCGAGGATCCAGTCGATCGACAAGATGAGCCCTGCGGCCTCGGCTGGCAACCCCACGGCGCCGAGCACCAGCAACATCGTCACCAATCCCGCCTCCGGAATGGCCGCGGCGCCCGCGGCCGCGAGCGTCGCGGTGAGGAGCACGACCAACAGCTCCGCGCCCGCGAGCTCGACGCCCAGCACCTGCGCGATGAACACGACCGCGATCGCCTCGTAGAGCGCCGTCCCGTTCATGTTCACCGTCGCGCCGAGCGGCAGCACGAAGTCCGCGATCCGCTCGCGCACCCCCGCGCCCGTGACACAGCGAAGTGTGACGCCGAGCGTCGCGGCCGAGGAAGCCGTGCCCGCGGCGGTCAGCAGCGCGTCGCCCATCGCGAGGCCGTAGCGATACGGCCGCCGGCGGCCCAGCACGAGCAGCAGCAGCGGCAGGCTGACCAGCGCGTGGAAGGCGAGGCCGGCCAGCACGGTGAGCGCGTAGCCGCCGAGCGCGCTGAGCTCCGCCCAGGCCTGTGCGCCGCCGCCCGCCTGTCCGATGCGGTCGGCCACCAGGCCGAAGATCCCGAGCGGCGCCAGCCAGACCACGAGCCGGACCAGGTCGAGGAGCACGTGGTTCGCGGCGCCGACCACGTCGACCAGCGAGCGCGCCCGTTCGCCCGCGCGCGCGAGCCCCGCGCCGATCAACAGGCTCGCGACCAGGACGCCCAACACGTTGCTGGTGAGCGCCGCCTCGAGCCAGCTCGAGGGAAACATCTCGCGCGCGACGCCGTAGACCGCCTGCGCGGTCGAGGCCGGCGCCGAAGCGCGCGCCGGGAGCTCGCTGAACTCCGTCGCCGCCACGCCCGCTCCCGGCTCGAACACGAGCACCAGCACGAGCCCGGTCGCCACCGCGAGCAGCGTGCTGCCCGCGAACCACACCCCGCTGATCGCCGCCAGCCGGCCCAGACGCGAGCCGGAGCCGACCTGCGCGACGCTCGAGATCACGCTCGTGGCCACGAGCGGAATCGCCAGCGCCTTGAGCAGCGAGAGGAAGGTCTCGCCGAGCAGGCGCGTCCCGAGCACGAGCCACTCGAGCGCGGGGTCCGACCAACGCGCGCCCAGCAGCGCTCCCCACGCGAGGCCGAGCGCCGCGCCGAGCGTCATCGCCGCCGGCAGCAGCCAGTGCGAACCGAACGCCGGCCGCTCGGCGCCCCCCACCTCCCGTTCACTGCTCATTCCCCAAGCCTAGCGCGCCTCCGTCACGAACCGGCGCTCTGTCCGGTCCTTCAGACGACCCTCCGCAAGGAAAGGAGAGCGAGATGGCTGCGACCACGAACACCGAACTGATTCGCTCCGGCTACGCGCTGCGGGTTGGCGAGATCGACGCGCTGGTGATCAGCGATGGGACGATGTCCATCCCCGCCTCCGTGCTGGCCGTCAACGCCGCCCCCGCCGACCTGGAGGCCTGGCTGGACGACATGTCCCTGCCGGCGAGGTTCGGATGGCCGCTCAACGTGGGCGTGATACGCAGCGGCGGACGGACCGTGCTCATCGACGCCGGGATGGGGGCGGAGTTCCCGGAGTTCGCCGGCGCGGGGCAGCTGACCCGGCGGCTGGAAGGCGCCGGTCTCGCTCTCGACTCACTCACCGACGTGGTGCTCACGCACATGCACATGGACCACATCGGCGGGCTGCTCGGCTTGAAGAGTCGGCTGCGACCGGATCTGCGGATCCACGTGGCGACGATGGAGGCCGAGTTCTGGGCTGGGAAGGCCGACTTGTCGCGCGCGACCATGCCGCAGGGCGTGCCGGAGTCGCTGCGCTCGGTCGCCAAGCGGTTCCTGGACGAGTACCACGGCCTGCTGAAGACGTTCGAGAAGGAGCACGAGGTCGCGCCCGGGGTGCTCGTCACTCGCACCGGCGGCCACACCCCGGGGCACAGCGTGGTTCGCCTGGAGTCCGGCGGCGACCGGCTGATGTTCGGCGGCGACTCCGTGTTCCCGCCCGGCTTCGACTGCCCGCACTGGCACAACGGCTTCGACCAGGAGCCCGAGGAGACCGTCCGCGTCCGGATCGATCTTCTCCGCGAGCTCGCATCGACCCGCCAGCCGCTGGTGCCGACTCACGTCTCGTTCCCTGCCGCGGGCCGGGTGTCGGTGACCCGCGACGTCTTCCGCTGGGTACCGGCCTACTGGAGCTGACTCTAGTAGTCGACCAGCCGCGCCCAGTCGGCGGCCTTGAAGGCGTCCCCCCGGTTGGGCCGCGGCGGGTAGATCCACTGCGTGTTGATCTCGCGCTTCATCGCCTTCGCCCTGTCGCCGCTCATCTCGACGACGGCGTCCCAGCCTCTCGTGAACACGGCGTCGGACGGGCCGAGATCGAGACAGGTGACGTAGTTCTTCTGACGGTACGGCTCGAGCGGCACGCCGAGCAGGTCCGCCGCCGCGTTGAACCCGGCGGAGGCGCCGAGCCGGTTCGCATGCTGGCACGACATGAGCGCCATGTGGCCCAGGTCGTCGGTCGCCGCGTTCGCCGTGTCGCCGGACGCGAAGATCGCCGGGACCGCGGCGACGCGCAGGTTGCGATCGACCACCAGCCGGCCGGAGCGGTCGCGCTCGCCCGGGATCTGCTCCGTGAGTGGGTTCGCGCGCATGCCGCCGGCCCAGATCACGGTCGCGCTCTCGATCGACTGCCCGTCGCTCAAGGTGACGCCGCTCTCGCTCAGCGCCGAGACGCCGACGCCGAGCCTGGCCTCGACGCCCGCTTCGCGCAGCGCCTTCTCGATCAGCGGACGCGGCGCGGGGCCCATCGCCGGCGCGATCACCTCGTTTCGGTCGACGATCACGACGCGGACATCGGCGTTCGGTCCGAGGATGGCGCGCAGGCGCGATGGCATCTCGGTCGCGATCTCGACGCCGGTGAATCCGCCGCCGCACACGACCGCGGTGTCGCGGGCAGCGGAGGCCGGCCGCTTCGCCAGGGCGCTCAGGTGCCGGTCGAGCGCGATCGCGTCGTCGAGCTGATCGACGCTGAAGCCGTACCTGCCGAGGCCCGGGATGTCCGGCTTGAACCCGTGGCTGCCGGCGGCGAGCACCAGGCGATCGTACGTCAGCGAGCGCCGTGCCCCGTCGTCCCCGACGATCACGGCCGACTTGCCGGCGGAGTCGATGGCGTCGACCCGGCCCCGTTCGAAGCGGACGTCGACGGCCGCGAACACCTCGGCGAGCGGCGCCACCATCGTCTCGGGCGCGCGTTCGTACAGGCGCGGGCGGATCACCAGCCGCGGCTCCGGCGCGACGACGACGATCTCGAGAGCTTCGGGCGGGATGCCGCGCTCGTCGCGCAGGCGAGCGGCGCACAGGGCCGCGTACATGCCGGCGAAGCCGGCACCGACGATCAGAATGCGTTGCATGGATGTGCCTCCGCCTCCCTCTGAAGTCAGGACCGGGCAACGACTTCGTTCGTGACGAACCCGATCAGGAATCAGCGGAGCGGCGCTCGAGCGCGGCGCGCAGCTGCGAACGGGCGCTGATGCCGAGCTTCGGGAAGATCCGGTACAGGTGGGTGCCGATCGTGCGGTGCGACAGGTAGAGCTGCCGCCCGATCTCCTTGTTGCTCATGCCGTCGGCGACCATCTGCGCGATCTGCAGCTCCTGCGAGGAAAGCGCGTCCGCCGATTCGAGCGTGCGGCCGCGGCTGGTCTCGCCGGAAGCGCGCAGCTCCTGGCGCGCGCGCTCGCTCCACGGTCCGGCGCCGAGCGCGTCGAAGGCGTCGCGCGCGGCCCGGAGCGGCGCGCGCGAGTCGGCCATGCGCCGCCGGCGGCGCAGCCATGCGCCGTACGCGAGCTCGAGCCGCGCGCGGTAGAACGGCCAGGCGGCGAGGCGCTCGCCGAGACCTCTGCGGAACGCAGCCTCCGCGCGCGCGTCGTCCGCGAGCACCGGGCGCGCGAAGTCCAGCGCCGCGCGCAGCAACGGCGAGCGGGTGCGCCGGGCGAGCGGCTCGAGCTCGCGCACCATCGCCCCTGCTTCTCCTTCGTTTCCGACGTGGACGGCGGCCTCGACCAGATCGACCAGCGCCCAGACTCGCACTCCCGGATGGAAGGCGAGCTGCGCGGGGTCGAAGATCCGTCGCAGGTGCTCGTAGCCCTCGGCGTACTGGCCGGCGGCGACCCCGGCCGCGCCGCGCGGGAGCTGCACCAGCGCGAGCATCGGATGCGCGCCGATCGGAAGCAGGACCTTTTCGCCGGCCGAGGCCAGGTCCAGGGCGGCGTCCGTGTCGCCCTCGTAGGCCGAGACAGTGGCCTGCGCGAGCTGCGCCACCGTGACCCAGAGCGGCTGCTGGGTCTCCTCGGCGAGACGGGCCGCCTCGCTTGCGGCGAGGCGCGCCTGTTGCCAGCGGCCGCGATGGAGCCAGGTCCACGCCTGCGAGACGAGCGCCTGGGCCAGATAGTTGAGCCGGCCCTGCGCGCGCATGCCAGCGACCGCCTGCTCGAGGAAGCGCTCGGCTGCCGCGAAGTCGCCGACCCCGGTCGCCGCGGTGCCGAGGTCGTGCAGCACCGTCGCATCGACCCCCGCGTCGAGCGTCATCCGCGAGAGGCGATCGACGACCACGGCCCCGCGCTCGGTCGGTCCCGCCAGCGCGAGGATCGCGATGAGCCTCGGGTCGCTCTCGGCAACCGGGATCCGCTCCGCGGCCGCGATCACCTGCGCGCGCGCCTCGGCGTCGGGGTTCGACCACCAGTAGCGCAGCGCCCCCCAGTTGAGTGCCGCGAGCGCGCGATCCGGGTCGCCGTCGAGCCGCATGCGTTCCGCGATCTCCACGAACCCGGCCACGCGCGCGGCGCCAGACCACGAACCCTCGCCGATGAGCTCGCGCAGGTACGCGAGACGGAGCTCGTCGAGCGTCGTAAGGGCGCAGCGTTCGGCCTCGCGCGCCAGGCGCGGCACGTCGGCATGGCGTCCGAACTCGAACGCGAGCTCTCCGGCGCGCACCAGGCGCGCTCCGCGACGGGCCGGATCGTCCGTGAGCGCGGCGGCGCGCAGCAACGCGTCCAATGCGATCGAGCCGGCGCCGCGCCGGTGCGCGCGCGCAGAGGCGTCGTCCAGCTCGTCCGCGATCTTCTCGTCGGTGCCGATGACGGCGGCCGCGCGATGCCAGACGCGTCGATCCGGATCGCGCGCGACCGCGGCAAGCGCCGCGTGCACGGCGGCCCGCTCCGCCACATTGCGCCGCTCGTGGATCGCGGAGCGCATCAGCGGATGGCGGAAGCGGAGCTGCGGTCCGTCGATCTCCACCAGCCCTGCGCTCACGGCCGGGGCGACGGCGTCCAGTGTCAGCTCGCGCGACTCGATCTCCGACGCGGCCCGCAGCAGATCGGCGAGCGGGGCGTTCTCGTCGGCCGCGGCGACCAGCAGGAGCGTCCGCGTGCTCGACGGCAGCTCCGAGCTGCGCGCCGCGAACGCTCGCTCGAGTCGCGCGGTCAGGGGCAGGAAGAGCGGCGGCGATCCGGCCTCGACGATGCCGGCCGAACGCAGCGCGAGCGGCAGCTCGACGAGGGCGAGCGGGTTGCCCGCAGCGTCGCCGAGTATGCGCTCGCGCAGCGCGGGCTCGAGCCCGGGCGCGCGGGCGTCGAGCAGTGCGGACGCGTCCGGCTCGCCGAGCGGCGACAGCGGCAGCTCGGGCAGCCCCGCCTCGAGCAGCACGCTCGGAAAGCCGTCGCGAATCGCCAGCAGCAGGATCGCCGAGTCCGCTTCGAGCCGCCGGGCGACGAAGGCCAGCGCATCGGCCGACGACGGATCGAGCCACTGCGCGTCGTCGACGAGCACCAGGATCGGCGTGCGCGCCGCGACCTCTCCCAGGAGGTGCAGAGCGGCGAGCGCCAGGAGAAACGGCGCGGGCGGAGGGCCGTCGCTGAGACCGAAGGCAACGCGCACGGCGTCGCGCTGTGAGTCGGGCAGCCCGTCGAGTTCGCCGAGCACGGGAAGCAGCAGGTGATGCAGCGCCGCAAACGGCAGCTGCCGCTCCGACTCGACCCCCGCGGTCGCGAGAGTGCGGAGCCCGCGCGCAGTTGCATGGCGGCGCACCTGTTCCAGCAGGCTCGACTTGCCGATCCCACCCTCGCCCCGCAACACGATCGCGCCGCCGGACTGATGCACGGCGTCGATGCGCTCGTGGAGCGCGCGAAGCTCGGATTTGCGGCCGATCAGCATGAGCACCTGCCGCGCGCGCGCCCCGCCCGGCGGCGGCCAGAATAGCCGAGCGCTCCGACAGATGCGCGATTCAGTCGCGCGATTCAGTCATCTGACGCACGCGAGCGGGGAGCCGCCCGCCCTAGCCTGGCTCGCACCATGCCGCACGTCGCGCTGTCCGGTGACGAATCCGGGAAGATCGACCTCTACTACGAGGACGTCGGCTCGGGTCGTCCGGTGGTTCTGATCCACGGCTGGCCCCTCGCGAGCGCGGTCTGGGAGAAGCAGGTTCCAGCTCTGCTCGAAGCCGGCCACCGGGTCGTCGTCTACGACCGGCGTGGCTTCGGCGGCTCGAGCCGCCCCGACTCGGGCTACGACTACGACACGTTCGCCGCCGACCTCGACGAGCTGATGACGGCGCTCGACGTGCGCGACGCCGCGCTGGTCGGCTTCGCGATGGGGACGGGCGAGTGCGCGCGCTACCTCTCGATCCACGGTTCGGGCCGGGTGCGCGCGGTCGTCTTCATCGCGTCGCTCCCGCCGCTCCTGCTGAAGACGCCGGACAACCCCGGTGGAGTGGAGCCGGCCGTCTTCGACGCGATGCGGGCCGCGCTCGCGCGCGACCCGATCACCTTCGCCGGGGCGTTTCTTCGCGACCACTACCCGGTCGAGGTGCTCGAGGACGCCGCGGAGCTCGCGTCGCCCACGGCGCTCTCCGGCTGCGTTCGCGCGTGGCGGACCGACTTTCGGGCGGATCTGCCGCGTGTCGACGTTCCGGCCCTCGTCGTGCACGGCGACGACGATCGGGTGTTCCCGATCGCCGCGACCGGCCTTCGCCTGCACGAAAGCCTTGCCAGCAGTCGCTGGCTGGCGATCGAAGGGGGCGGGCACGGGCTGCTCTGGACGCACGCGCGTGAAGTGAACCGCGCACTGCTCGCGTTCCTCGCGAGCGCACCTGCGCGTTCCAGTCAGATGACTGACGCGAAGCGCAGCCCGCGCACCGTAGCTTCGACTCGAACAGAAGAGGAGTCCGACGCATGCCCCCCTGCCTTCGCGACACCGACACGACGTTCGTCGCTCTTCGCCCCAGGCTGTTCGGAATCGCGTACCGGGTCCTCCACTGCTCCGCGGAGGCCGAGGATGTCGTCCAGGAAGCGTGGCTGCGCTGGCGACGGAGCGACCGCGCCGCCCTGCGCAACCCGGGCGCGTTCCTGGCCACGACGGCGACGCGTCTCGCGCTGAACGTCGCGCAGTGCGCGCGCTCGCGCCGCGAGACGTGCGTCGGCGAGTGGCTGACCGAGCCCGCCGACCCGCGCGACGATCCCGCGCTGCACGCGGAGCGGAACGAGGCGCTCGAGCGCGCGATCCTTCTCTTGCTCGAGAAGCTCCGGCCGCGAGAGCGCGCGGTGTACCTGCTGAGCGAAGCTCTCGAGTACTCGTACGCGCAGATCGGCGAGCTGCTCCAGGTCAGCGAGGTGCACGCCCGTCAGCTCGCGAGCCGCGCCCGCAAGTCCCTCTGCGCCGAACGACGACGCGCGGTCGACCCCGAGGAGCATCGGCGGCTGCTCGACGCCTTCCGCGCAGCCGTGCACGCGGGCGACCGCGCGCGCCTGGAACGGCTGCTCGCGTCGGACGTGGTCGGCGCGGACGCGCTCGTCGCGGCGTAGCTCAGCGGGCGGCCGGCTGTGCCAGGTCGCGCAGGAGCGCGTGGAATTCGGGCGATGCGGCGATGATCGTGCGCGCGGCTTCGATCGTGCGCTCGATCTGCTCGGGCGATAGATCGAGCGTGGTCGGAAGGCCGTTCAAGTAGCTGCGCTCGGCCGGGTCCGGGTGTTGCGCGAACGAGAGCTCGATCAGGTGCGCCTCGACGTCGCTGCAGTCGGACGCCGCGTGCGAGCCTTCGCTGGCGCGGCAGCGCGCGGCGCGGACGTCGGCGGCGAGCTGGTCGAGGTTCTGCCGGAAGAGATCGACGGTCTCGTAGTTGTAGCGGTTGAGCGACACGGTGGTTGCGGAGGTCAGCACGTCGAACGTGCTCGGCGGGCTCGCCGAACGAGTCCACTCGCGCACGGAGTCGGTCTGCGCGTTGACCACCAGGAATACGACGCGGCGGAAGCGGGTGAAGCCGGCTCTCTCCGTGAGTCGCCCATAGCCGCCCGCCTCGATCGACTTCTCGATCGTCGAGCGCAGCCCGAGATTGTCGGCGAGCGCGCCATCGAGCAGGTGGACGTACGACCCCGCCGGTGCGGAGCGGTACTCCGCGATGCGCAGCGCCTCCTGGTGCAGCCGTGAGCTGGAGTAGCCGCGCCGGAGCTCCTCCTGCACCCAGTCGGGCAGCTCTCCGCAACCGCGGGCCGCGTAGTTCACGAGCGTCACCGGCGACAGCGCGAGCGGGACGGCCGAGGACGCCGCCACCGCGCGCGCGATCGGGAAGCCGAGGGAGTCGGAGCACAGCAGGTCGAACTGCTCCTGGTCGAACGTGAAGCGCGCCGCGAGCGTCATGTCGGTGGCGTTGATCAGGAGCGCCGGTCCATCGCCCTGCAGCAGGTCGCCCAGCGTGGCTCCGTGGAACAGCTCCTGGTCGTAGTACTCCGCGGCCAGATCGCTGCGCCCGAAGTAGGGCGAGGCGAGCCGCACCCAGTTCCACGGCGCCAGGAAGCGCCAGAGCAGTGCGCCCTGGAAGTCGCGGTGCAGGAACTTCGCCTCGAAGTCGTCGAAGGTCCGGGCGCCGTTCAGGGCGAAGTACGAGGCGGTGAAGCTGCCGCCCGAGACGCTTGCGACGATGTCGATCTCGTCCGCGAGCGAGCGCTCGCGGCCGTCGAACCGGACCCTCGTGTCGCGCAGCGCGAGCAGCGCGCCGTAGGCGAACGCCGCGGCTCTGGTTCCCCCGCCCGAGAAGTTGGCGATCAGCAGCAGCTGCTGCGAATCGTCGATGTCTCCGGATGTCGCGGAAACGCGGTAGCCGTGCGCGGGATCGGCTCGGTCGAGCGGTGCGTTGATCGGGAAGTGCGCACACGCGAGCACCAGGAGGGAGCCGAGCGCTGCCGTGCTGCTCCGCCTCATCCCCGCAGTGTAGGCGGCGACGAACCGATCCGGTAAGCGGCTCAGCTCTTCACGAACGCGAGCAGGTCGGCGTTGATCGCGTCGGCGTGAGTCGCGCACATGCCGTGCGGGAACCCCTTGTAGACCTTGAGCGTGGCGTTCCTGAGGAGCTTCGCGGAGAGCAACGCGGAGTCGGCGATCGGCACGACCTGATCGTCGTCGCCGTGCATCACCAGCGCCGGCACGTCGATCCGCTTCAGGTCGTCGTTGAAGTCGGTCTCCGAGAACGCCTTGATGCCGTCGTAGTGGGCCTTGGCGCCGCCCGCCATGCCCTGGCGCCACCAGTTCTGGATCGCGCCTGTGGAGATCTTCGCGCCGGGCCGGTTGAAGCCGTAGAACGGGCCGCTGGCGACGTCGAGGTAGAACTGCGAGCGGTTGGCGGCCAGCGCGCTGCGGAAGCCGTCGAAGACCTCGATCGGCGTGCCGCCTGGATTGCCCGCGTTCTTCACCATGATCGGCGGCACGGCTCCGATCAGCACGAGCTTCGCGACGCGGCCCTGCGCCATGCCGTGGCGCGCGACGTAGTGCGTCGCCTCGCCGCCGCCGGTGGAGTGACCGACGTGGATGGCGTTGCGCAGGTCGAGGTGCTCGACGACCGCGGCGGCGTCGGCGGCGTAGTGGTCCATGTCGTGGCCGTCGCCGACCTGGCTCGAGCGGCCGTGACCGCGGCGGTCGTGCGCGACGACGCGATAGCCCTGCCCGACGAAGAACAGGAGCTGCGGGTCCCACTCGTCCGCGCTCAGCGGCCAGCCGTGGTGGAAGACGATCGGCGTCGCCCCCTTCGGGCCCCAGTCCTTGAAGTAGATCTCGACGCCGTCGCGGGTGGTGATCGTGCCCATCGCGGTCTCCTTTCCTCCCAAGGACCAGACAAGTGGGCGCTTCGTGACGGTATGCGCCTTGTCACGGAAGAGCGCGCCGTGCTGTCCTAGGTTCTACAGGAACGCAGCGATGAGGGTCCGCCGGCCGGCATTCCCCTCCCGCTTCGTGAGGGTCGCATGAGAGACGTTGCAGTCGTCGCCTACTGCCGCACCGCGATCGCCAAGGCGCAGCGCGGCGCGCTGAATCAAACGCACGGGATTCCGCTCGCGGCCCACGTGCTGCGCAACGCGGCCGAGCGCGCCGGGATCGAGGGCGCCGAAGTCGAGGACGTGGTGCTCGGTTGCGGCCTGCCCGAGGGCGCGACCGGTCACAACCTGGCGCGCAACGCGGCGCTCGAGGCGTTCGGCGCGGAAGTGCCCGGCATCACGATCAACCGCTACTGCGGCTCGGGAATCAGCGCCGCGTCCTGCGTCGCGGCGCGCATCGCGACCGGCGAGCTCGACGTCGCGATCGCGGGTGGGGTCGAGAACATCAGCCTCGTGCAGTTCAGCCTGCACTTCGACGGCTTCTTCTACGAGCCGCTGCAGCAGCGCATGCCCGCGGTCTGGTGGACGATGAACCAGACCGCGGACTTCGTCGCGCAGAAGTACGGCTTCGCACGCGACGCGCTGGACACCTACGTGGTCGAGAGCCAGCGCCGCGTCGCGGCAGCCGACGCCGCCGGCGTGTACGCCGCGGAGATCGTTCCGTTCGCGACGAAGATGAAGGTGACGGACCGGGCGACGAACGAGAGCCGCGTGGTCGACGTGCTGCTCGAGCGCGACGAGGGGCCACGCGCGGACACCACCCTCGCGGGTCTCGCGCGGCTCAAACCCGTGTACGAGGGCGGCACGACCACGGCCGGCAACGCCTCACAGCTCTCCGACGGCGCGGCGGCGCTCGTGATGATGGACGCCGATCTCGCCGCGCGCCGCGGCCTGCCGATGCTCGGCCTGTTCCGCGGCATGCAGCTCGGGTCGGTCGCGCCCGAGGAGATGAGCATCGCGATCACGCCGGCGGTCCGGAAGCTGATGGCGCACCACCGCCTGGGCATGGGCGAGATCGACTTGTGGGAGCTGCACGAGGCCTACGCCGTCACCACGCTCTACAACCAGCGCGAGCTGCAAACGCCCTGGGAGCAGACGAACGTGAACGGCGGCGCGATCGCGCTCGGACATCCCTACGGCATGTCCGGCGTGCGCTACGTCGGCTCCACGCTGCTCGAGCTAGCGCGGCGCGGCGCGAGGAAGGCCGTGATCGCCGTGTGCACCGCCGGCGGCATGGCGACCGCCGCGTACCTCGAGCGACCCTAGCGGCTCCGGAGCGGCCCTTCCGGACCTCGAAGGCGCGCTGAAGCGGACACCCGATTCGCCGTACAATCCGCTGCGGCGCCGCCGGCGCCCAGGAGGAGACGCCATGGCCGACCTGCGCGAGATGCCCGAGGACGAGCTGCGAGCACGGGTTCGCAAGCTGATCGCGGAAGCGCATCCGGAGAAGACCGACTCGATCACCTTCCGCCGCAAGCAGTTCGAGCACGGGCTCGCCCTCGTCCACTTCCCCGAGGGGCACGGCGGGCTCGGCATCAGCCCGAAGCAGCAGCTCACGGTGCTCGACGAGCTGTCGAAGCACTCCAAGGTGATCCACCACGATCCGCCGGTCTCGGTGATCGGGATCGGCATGGGCATGCCCACCGTGCTCACCTACGCGAACGAGGCGCAGAAGAAGTACCACCTGCCGCGCATCTTCTCGGGCGAGGACGTCTGGTGCCAGATGTTCAGCGAGCCGAGCGCGGGC
>Ga0187893_10006233_pt1 | contig 20596 bp, 20 predicted proteins | sample MA1701074metaG_FD_139574 | JGI IMG/M metagenome (GOLD analysis project Ga0187893, IMG submission 139574) | White microbial mat communities from a basaltic lava cave in the Kipuka Kanohina Cave System on the Island of Hawaii, USA - MA170107-4 metaG ...
CCCTCCATGCTCGACGAGGCAATGCTCCATCACCGAACCAGACACCCAAGTAGGATTCGCAGGATCGGGTTCCGTCGTCACCGCATCCACCGCGAAATCGGTGAAGTAAATGCGCTCCCAGTCGCCGGGGTCGGGCATCCCGGCAGGAACGGCGAATGGATCGTTCGAAATGAACCGAATTGGGCTCGCCATACTTCCGCGCGCAACGAGCGTTCCACGACTGCTGGATGAGCAGCCGAGCTTGAGTTGCGTGCCCGGAGTGAAACGAACTTCCACGCCTGGTTGGATGGTCAGTGTATTCCCACCGCAGACCTCCACATCGCACGTGACGACATAAGGATCATTGGCGGGCGTCCAATCGAGGGGAACATTCTGTCCACAGACCGACGTTTGCCCATAGCATGGCGACAAAACACTCATCCAAACTCCGACGCCGCCAGCAAACAACACCAGTGCTTTCATGAGTTGCTACTCCTCCGCTCCCCAAAGCCTCGATTGTGCCCGGAATGGGATTGTGTCGCACGCACGGCGCGCTCGCGGCACAAGGGCGTCAGACGGCCGGGGAGATGGGCGAACACTATGGGGCCGGAGGGTCGGTGTCAAGGGAGACTGCAAATAGCGACAAAAGCGACGGGGCGACGTAGCGACGAAGGGACGAATGTCGCAACGCTTTGTCGCTAGGGCCGCGGGCTACGCCCGCGCCGCAGGATTCGCCGCCCAGTCCTCCTCGCACACGAAATAGTCGGTCAAGGGCATGCCTAGATCCTCGTAGGTCGAGATGGCGCGGGCGTTGTCGCGATGGACGTAAAGGCGCAGCCCGCAAACGTCGGGTCGGTTGCGGGCGAGGTCGCGAATGTGGTTGTGCAGCGCGCGGAAAACGCCGCGGCGACGAAAATCGGGTTTCACGTAGACGCTTTGGATCCACCAGAAGTGGCCTTTGCGCCAATCGCTCCATTCGAAGGTAATCATGGTCTGGCCGACGAGTTGGCCGTCGAGCTCGGCAACAAAGTACAAGCACTTGGACGGATCGGCGAGCGCGGCACGAACGCCTTGGGATAGAACGTCGAGATCGAGTCGCTTTGCCTCGGACTCCTCGGCCAGGGCGGCGTTGAAAGAGACGATTACGTTGAGATCGTGCGCAGAGGCGCGGCGGATAAGTTGTTTCGTCGTCATGCTGAAGAGACACTCGCTTTACGATTAGTTCGTGGGCGCGTGGAATGCGGGATGGAAATCCCGCCCGAATGCGAGCGATCCCGCCCCGCCGGGATCGCACGAGGATTGAATGAAGGCCAGGTTGGCAACGACCGGGAGCAAGGCGATCGCGAAGAGGTGGAGGGCGAGAAAGGCCGGATGCCTGTGCCGATCGAGCCAAGAATGGATCCAATGGAGCACAAGTAGATCGTACTAGAATCCTGCATTCGCGTTGAGCCATGAAAGCGAAATGAGGAGCCTCTGTCAAATTGGCACGGGGTCGGTCGAGGAGTGGGTGCAACTGCCAACGTGGCAGACCGGGGGTGGAATCGCGTTGATGAGTATCCTTGGCGTAACGTATTGCCATTAAACGGTTTAAGAATCTCCTAGAGAGGGTCCGCGCTTCGGTCTTTGAGTTGCAGGCTGGGGGAGGTGTCGGTACAAAACTCCGTGAGAGACGCGGTTTCGTATCGAATTCGCGGCGAACCAGCCGGTGCCGTTTTTGATCGAGAGAATTCAAACACCTAAGGGAGAAGGGTAAGCATGGCGGTCAAACAATTGGCGTTTCAAAAGGATGCGAGGCGCGCACTTTGGGCCGGGGTGGAGAAGTTGTCCTCGGCGGTCAAGGCCACGCTCGGCCCGCGCGGACGCAATGCCGTCATCGACAAGGGCTGGGGCAGCCCCACCGTGACCAAGGACGGCGTGACCGTGGCCGAGGAAATCGACCTGTTGGACAAATACGAAAACATGGGTGCCCAGCTCGTCAAAGAGGCGGCCAGCAAGACCAGCGAAGTGGCGGGCGACGGCACGACGACGGCGACGGTTCTGGCCGAAGCGATCTTTCAGGGCGGCCTGAAGAACATTGCGGCCGGGGCCGATGCCTTTGCGTTGACGCGGGGAATCAGCAAGGCGGTCAAGAAGGTCGTTGAAGCACTCCAGGAAATGTCGCGGCCGATCAAGGCCAACAAGCGCGACGACATTGTCAACGTCGCGAGCATCTCGGCGAACAACGACCCGGTCATCGGCACGCTGCTGGCCGATGCGTTCGAAAAAGTCGGCAAGGACGGGGTCATCACCGTCGAAGAGGGGAAGAGTTCGGATACGACGATCGACGTCGTGGAAGGTATGCAATTCGACCGGGGCTTTTTGTCGCCGCATTTCGTCACCAATCAGGATGAGATGGATTGCGTGCTTAACAAGGCCTTTCTGTTGATTCACGAAGACAAGATCAGCAACGTGGCCAAGCTGGTTCCGCTGTTGGAAAAAGTCGCGAAGGCGAAGCGGCCGCTGCTGATCATCGCGGAAGAAGTCGAAGGCGAGGCCCTGGCGACGCTGGTGGTTAACAAACTGCGCAGCATCGTGGAGGTGTGCGCGGTGAAGGCCCCCGGATACGGGGATCGGCGGAAGGCCATGCTCCAAGATATCGCCGTGCTTACCGGTGCCACGGCGGTGATGAAGGACCTGGGAATCAATCTGGACAGCGTTTCGATCAGCGACCTTGGTCAGGCGAAGAAGATCCGCGTGGATGCCAACAACACCACGATCATCGAGGGCGCGGGTTCGTCGGAGGCGATCAAGTCGCGGATCGAGCAGATCGCGGCGGAAATCTCGGCCACCACGTCGTACTACGATCGGGAGAAGTTGGAGGAGCGCCGGGCGAAGTTGGTCGGTGGAGTCGCGCAGATCAACGTGGGCGCGGCGACGGAAACGGAATTGAAGGAAAAGAAAGCCCGCATCGAGGATGCGTTGCACGCGACCCGTGCGGCTATCGAAGAAGGTATCGTCCCCGGCGGTGGGGTGGCCTTGCTGCGGGCTTCCGCGGCGCTGGACGGGCTGAAGGTTTCAGGCGACGAGGCCACCGGGGCGCAGATCGTACGCGAAGCGCTGGCCGCCCCTCTTCGACAGATTGCGGCCAATGCCGGGTATAATCCGGGCATCGTCTTGCACAAGGTTTTGGCCAAGAGCGGTGCCTTCGGGTTCAATGCCAATACGGGCGAGTACACGGACCTGGTGAAAGATGGCGTGCTCGACCCCACGAAGGTCGTTCGCTGTGCATTGGAAAACGGGAGCAGCGTGGCCCGCGTGCTCCTGAGCACGGAAGTGTGCATCTCGGAAAAGCAGAAAAAGGACGGCGACAAGTCGCCGGCGCCGGGCATGGACGACGAGGAGATGGATTACGAATAACTGACATCTCAGATTTGAGATTTGAAATTCGAAATGGGTTTGCGAGTTTCTCGAAGAAAACGAACCACAACGACGCGAGGGAGACGACAGGATCATGGCAACTGCAACGGCAACACCGACGAAGAAAAAGATCAAATTTCAACCGATCGAGGATCGAGTTCTGATTGAACCGCACGAGGCCGAGGAGACAACGTCGGGCGGGATCATCCTGCCGGATACGGCCAAGGAGAAGCCGCAGCGGGGGACGGTGATCGCCGTCGGGCCGGGCAAGCTCCTAAAGAACGGGAAACGATCGGAAATGGAGTTGAAAGTAGGCGACCGCGTTTTCTACGGAAAGTATTCCGGAACGGAGGTCGACTTTGGGACGGACAAGTACGTCGTGGTTCGGGAAAGCGACGTGTTGGGCGTCGTGGACTAATCGTACGGGAGTCTGAATGAGGAATGCGGGATGACGCCACGAGCTTGACTCGAGCTTTCCGGTTCCCCGATCGACTCTCCTAGTTTCGGCTGGGAGGCCAGGATTCATGCCTAAGCAATTGATGTTTTCACAGCCCGCCCGCGAAGAGATCCTCGAGGGGATGCGAAAGCTGGCGGATGCCGTCAAAGTTACGATGGGCCCGACGGGCCGAAACGTTCTGCTCCAGAAATCCTACGGAGCGCCGCGGGTCACCAAGGACGGCGTGACCGTTGGCAAGGAAGTGGAGTTGCCCGACCCGTTCGAGAACATGGGCGCGAAGCTCATCAACCAGGTGGGGTCGAAGACCAGCGATGTGGTGGGCGACGGGACCACGGCGGCGACGGTTCTGGCCAATGCGATCTACCGCGACGGCTTCAAGTCCGTAACGGCAGGTTCCAATCCCATGGCGCTCAAGCGCGGGATCGAACGGGCGGTGGGCATCGCCCTCGAGCAGATCAAGTCGATGGCGACGAAGGTCCGTTCGAACGACGATCTGGCCAAGGTGGCGACGATTTCCGCCAACGGCGACGAGGAAGTCGGAAAGCTGCTGGCCAGCGCCCTGGAGGCCGTCGGACAGGACGGGGTGATCGAAATCGAGGAGGGCAAGTCGCTGCAGACCGAGAAGGAAATCGTCGAGGGCATGCAGTTCGACAAGGGATTCCTCTCCCCCTATTTCATGACCGACCCCGGTTCGTTGGAATGCGTTCTTGAGGACTGTTACATCTTCATTTATGAGAAGAAGGTCTCCAATCTTCGGGAGTTTGTCCCGGTGCTGGAGGCTATTGTCACGGCGGGCAAACCGCTGTTGGTCATTGCCGAGGACGTCGACGGGGAGGCGCTGGCGGCGCTGGTGGTGAACAAGCTTCGCGGCGTGCTGGCGTGCTGCGCGGTGAAGGCTCCGGGCTTCGGCGACCGCCGCAAGGCGATGCTCGGCGACATTGCCGCGGTGACCGGAGGCACACTCATCAGCGAAGACCTGGGGATCAAGCTCGAAAACATCACCCTCAAGCACATGGGACAGGCCAAAAAGATCGTCATCGACAAGGATGCGACCACGGTCATTCAAGGTGCGGGCAAGAAGGCGGATATCAAATCACGTTGCGATCAGATTCGCGCACAGATCGAGAAGACCACCAGCGATTATGATCGCGAAAAGCTTCAAGAGCGCTTGGCTCGACTGACCGGCGGCGTGGCGTTGATTCGCGTGGGCGGGGCAACCGAAATCGAAGTCAAGGAGCGAAAGGACCTCGTGGATGATGCATTCCACGCCACGAAGGCGGCGGCCGAAGAAGGCATCGTGCCCGGCGGCGGGGTGGCGTTTCTTCGGGCGATTCCCGCGGTGCTTGCCGCGGCGGCCAAGGCCGATTCCGATGAAAAGATTGGGATGGAGATCGTCGCCCGCGCGCTTCGCGCTCCGACACGGCAGATCGTCGGCAACAGCGGGGCCGATGGAGACGTGGTGGTTGAGCAGATTCTGGAGAAATCGGGATCGAACGGATACGACGTTCGTGCCGGAGCTTTTGTCGATATGGTGAAGGCGGGGATCATCGATCCGGCGAAGGTGGCCCGCGTGGCCCTGGAAAACGCGGCCAGCGTCGCGGGACTGATGCTGACGACCGAAGTGTTGGTGACCGATCTCAAGGACGAGGAAAAGAAGATTCAGCACGCGGTCCGATAGAAAGACCCGTGGGGCTCGACTTGGCAGGGCGGACCCTTTGGGGTCCGCCTTTTTGCATATGGCGAAGTGCGGGCGAATGCCCGGGGGCTCGGGCGGTGCGCGACTCGGATAGACTCCGGATGGTTCGCGCGGGCTAAAAGCCCGCGGCTCGGAATGGGCGCTCGGAATACGCGCGACATGAATGTCGCGGCTCGGATGGATTCCGCCTAGGGGCCGCTGAAAAGGATATCGAGGAATGTCGGTGGCGTCGGTCAAGCGGGATTACTACGAAATCCTCGGTGTTGCCAAGGATGCCTCGCCCGAAGAGGTCAAGAAGGCCTATCGTCGGGCGGCGCACAAGCATCATCCCGATCGCAATTCAGGGGATGCGGACGCGGAAAAACGTTTTAAGGAGAGCGCGGAAGCCTACGAGGTTCTTTCGGACCCGGCCAAGCGGCAGCGCTACGATCAGTTCGGACACGAGGGGCTCTCCGGCGTGGGGATGCACGATTTCTCCCATATGAACGTGGGGGATATCTTCTCGATGTTCGAGGATATTTTCGGGGCCCTCGGGGGCAATCGCCGTGGGCGCGGGCGAGGGGCGGACCTCGCGGCGGAAGTGGAAATCACTCTTCAGGAAGTCGCGACGGGAACGGAGCGATCGCTGGAATTCGCGCGCCAGGAAATCTGCGATCGGTGCAGCGGTTCCGGTGCTTCACCGGGCACGCAGCGGCGCACTTGTGCCACCTGCGGCGGCTACGGCCAGGTGGAGCAGGCCACCGGGTTTGGTTCGATCTTTGGACGGGTAATCACCTCGTGCCCGACGTGCCGAGGGGCGGGCTCTACAATCGCCACGCCCTGCACGGGTTGCCGTGGATCGGGGCGGGTGGTTCGCGACCGGACGCTGAATGTGCAGATTCCCGCGGGCATACACGACGGCCAGGCCGTGCGTATTCGCGGAGAGGGTGAACCGGGAGAGAATGGATCGGCCCGTGGTGATCTGCATGCGGCGGTACGAGTCAAGCCCCACCCTCTATTTGAGCGCAGCCAAAACGACTTGGTTTGTCGAATGCCGATCAGCTTTACGCAAGCGGCGCTCGGGGCCTCCCTGGAGGTTCCCACGTTAACGGGCCGGGCGGATCTCAAGATTCCGGCGGGCACGCAGCATGGCCGGCTATTTCGGCTTCGGGGCCTTGGCCTGCCCTCTCTTCGCGGTAGCGCGCGGGGAGACGAGATCGTGCAAGTGCTCGTGGAGATCCCGTCGAGGTTGGACAAGGAGCAGGAGCGGCTCTTGCGGGAGTTCGCCAAGACCGAAGATCGCTCCGTCCTGCCGGAAACCAAGGGTTTTTTTGAGAAAGTAAAGGAGTACCTTGGAGGACTCGGCGGTGCGTGAACTACTTCGTCGGAAGAATCGCGGCGATCCAAGGGTGGTCACGTCGGGATTGATTCATCATCGAAGGCCAAATTGGGCTTGGTAGAAGGCCATGAACAGAGAATGGAGCCAGGCCGTTACCGCTTAATTGAGTTCCCATTGCGAAAACCATGAGCAAGCCACAGTACAATGACGAGAAGGTAATGGTTTCGTCGGCGGAGGCGTCCGAGCGTTCCGTGGACCTATCGCGCGAGCCATCCTCCGTGCCTCTTGCCGAAACGCCCTCCCATGTTGCCGAGCTGGAAGCGAAAGCGGCCTCGCTCGAGGACGCGCTCCTGCGGGCCAGGGCGGAGACGCAGAACGTGCAACGAAGGGCGGCCACAGAACGCGCCGACGCCGTGCGGTATGGCACGGTGGAGCTTGTGAAATCGCTGCTGCCGGTCTACGACGATCTGGATCGCACCTTGGCGGCCGCGGAACAGGATGACGGGAAGTCGCCGCTCGTGGCCGGTGTTCGCTTGGCGATAGAGAATTTCGTCAAAGCTCTGCGCGAACACGGCGTAGAACCGGTGGACGCGGCCGGTCAGAAGTTTGATCCGCGAATGCACCATGCGCTGATGCAACAGTCTTCGGACAACGTTGAAGCCGGAACAGTGCTCAAACAGACAGCGCGGGGGTTTCAGCTTCGTGACCGGGTGGTCCGTCCGGCGATGGTGATCGTTTCTCGCGGACGGGAGGAGCCGGGCGCGCGACCTGAGGCGGCGACGAGTTCGGAAGCATCCTAGGGGCGAAGAGAAAGCCATCATGCCGACTTACGAATACGAGTGCACGAAATGCGGCCGCTTGTTCGAGCTGGTGCAGTCGATGACCGACAAGCCCAAACGCACCCTGGATTGCGACTGCAAACAGTGTAACAACAAGGCTCCGGTGATGCGGCGAATCAGCGGCGGCGCGGGAGTTATCTTCAAGGGGTCCGGGTTCTATGTCACCGACTACCGCAGCGAAAGTTATAAGAAGGAGGCGAAGGCGGAAAGCGACGCTGCTTCGGGGCAGCCGGCAGGTGAAAGCGATTCGAAGAAAAAAACGGAAAAGATAGACAAAGAAAAGAAACCCAAAACCGAATCCGCGGCGCCGTGAGGGGGGAAAGCTGAATTGCGAATTGCGAATGGATCCTTCGTCGCCTGACTGAATGGGCCCGCGTATTCCTCCAAGGTTGGCGTCCTTGCATTTTCGAGTGATGCTGCCGTGCCGCGAAATCGAGCCTTGAAGTTGCCTCATGCCCTCGTTTGAGTGTCCCACCTGCGGGAAATTGAGTTCCGTTGCATCCCGCGACGAGGCTCCCCATCGGCCTTTCTGCTCGCATCGCTGCAAAATGGTAGACTTGGGTCGTTGGCTGGACGGTACATATGCCGTAAGCGAACCGATCGCCACCGAAGACCTAACTGACGAGTCGGGTGAAAACCAAACGGCCGAATAGTTCGCGAATCCGGCAATCGTTGTGCGTACCTCGCGCCGGAGTCCTCGATTCAGCCGTGGATTCGGGAAAGGCAAAAGTTGCACCTTGTGCGGGCGAAGCCCTTCGTCTTGACAAGCGCCACCCGTTGGAGACATTGGCGTTTCATGGGGGCGCAAACGTCGGAAAAACAATTGGCCGCGGAATTGTCGGAAATGCTCGGACCCACCTATCCGGGAATCGAGGTGGAAATCGGCCAGAACCCTCGGTGGCAGCGGCGCTGCGTCACGTTCCGGTGGGGTGGATTCGCGGATTTGCTTCCCGAGGAGCGGTTCCATCGGCTGGTACGGGCCATCCCGGAGGAGTACCGAGTCGCGAAGCTGGCCGGCGCCGTTTGGCTGGAGTTGGCTCCGAACGAAACCGTGGACCAGTTTTTGCAGCAACCGCGAAGCGAAGACGTCGCGGAGCGCGAGTCGGCGATCTACGGCCGGCTGATCGAAGCCGGGTTGTTCGGTCGTCTCGAATCGGCAATGCAGCCGGCGCCCGATCGCGCCTGTGCGGGTGATTTTTCGCGAACCCGCTCCATTCTGAGCGACAAGGGATTCGGTGAAGAAGATCTTCGCGATGCGAAGCTGTCGCTCATCCGCCACGGTGCTTACTGCGATTGCCAGGTGCTTCTCACGGCGCGACCGGAGTTTTCCCGGACTTATCCGGGTGTCACGGAAGCCGGCGTAGGTGCCACGTGAGCCGGTGATAGCGTTGATGGTGGCGGATCGTGACGGCGCTTGGTTGTATCGCCGCCTGTGTTCTTGATTCGATGCCGTTGGACTCACCTCGGCCACGCTGACAGTTAGATGATCATTTTTCACATCACGGATCGCGACGGCTTGGCGCGTCGCGGTGTGTTGACGACGCCGCACGGAGCTGTGGAAACACCGGTTTTTATGCCCGTGGGAACCGCGGGTTCTGTCAAGGGGATTACGCCGGGTCAGCTTGCCTCCACCGGCACGGAAATGATTTTGGCCAACACGTACCATTTGCACTTGCGTCCCGGAGCGGAGATTGTGAAGGCGTTGGGCGGGCTTCACCGGTTCATGGGGATTCGCGGCCCTATCCTGACCGACAGCGGCGGATTTCAGGTTTTTTCGCTGGCCGCTTTGCGAAGAATTACAAACGACGGCGTCGTGTTTCAATCACCCGTGGACGGCTCGACCGTGCGACTCGATCCACGGATCGCGATCGAAATTCAGGAAGCACTGGGAGCGGACATTATCATGGCCTTCGACGACTGCCCGCCCTTGCCCTGCGACGCGGAACGGCTTCGGTCGGCCGTGGAGCGTACGGTCGCGTGGGCGAAGGCCAGTCGTTTGGCGCACCGCAGAGCGGATCAGGCGCTGTTCGGAATCGTTCAAGGTGGGTTGGATCTCGAATTGCGGAGGCAGTGCGTTGAGCGAGTGGCGGATGAAGGGTTTGCCGGATATGCCATCGGAGGGTTGTCGGTCGGAGAGACGCACGAGGAGATGGCGAGCGTGCTGAAGCCCATTGCGGCCTGGTTGCCGATTGACCGGCCTCGATACCTGATGGGCGTGGGAATGCCCAGAGATCTCCTCATGGCGGTTCACTCCGGCGTGGACATGTTCGACTGCGTTTTGCCGACGCGCAACGGACGCAATAGCTTCGCGTTTACGGCGGCCGGGCCGGTTCGTCTGCGTAACGAGCGTCACAAGCTGGACAACGAGCCGTTGGAGAAGGGTTGTGATTGCGAGGCGTGTTTGCAATTCAGCCGCGGCTACCTGCGACATCTGTTCAACGTCGGAGAGATGCTGGGGCCGACCTTAACGTCGATTCACAATCTTCGCTTCTATCAACGTTTTATGCATCGAATTCGGGAATTGATTCGGGAGGGTCTGCTGGCGAGAATCGTGGATGAGTTTCCCATCGCGTCGGCGGGCGACGCGGCCGAGGAAACGAGGGAGGATTGATGGAAAAGCTTCTGCCCTTGGTGGCCCAGGCGCCTACCGCGCCGGCGCGTCCCGGCGGGGATTCGAGCGGGATGTTCTTGTTTGCGCTGATGCTTGGACTGCTTGTGTTCATGATGCTCATGTCCCGCAGTCAAAAAAAGAAGGAGGAACGCGAACGACAGTCTCTCTTCGGCCGCCTGACCAAGAACGACCGGGTGCTGACCGTGGGGGGCATCATCGGGACGATCGTTTCCGTGAAGGATCAGGAGGTGGTTCTGAAAGTCGATGAATCGACCAACACGAAAATGACCTTCCTGAAATCGGCGATCCAGCGGGTTCTTTCGGACGAAGCGCCCGCGGCGGACAAGAGTTCGTAGCGCTGCGAAGTCTCCGCCGGCTCGGTCAATTCCCGCCGCTGGGCAGCCGATATCGTTTGTCGGCATGTCCTCGACGACCGAACCCAGCGTGTTATCGGTTCTTGCACGGTTGGACCACGAGGCCGTGGACGCCGCGCTGGATGAGTCCCTCTTGCACGTCGCGCCGGACGTTCAAGTCCGCGTGGCACAACTGCTCCTGCACCGCAAGCATTCCCCCAGTCTCGGCACATTGGTCGGGCGGTTCCAAAAACTGTCCGAACCCTCGCAGGCCATTCTGATCACCCGGATCGGCGAACTGACCGAGGCCGTTCGAGTCGCTATTCGCTCGTCGGCAGTGGAAAGTCGCGAAGGCGCCATTGAGATCATTCGGCGTAGCCTTTCCGCGAGCTTCGCGAATCTCCTGGCGGAAGGGATGAGGTCCCATTGTCCGGTCACGCGGGATTTGTGCGCGAAGGCGCTCAACGAAATGGCGGCGCGTCAGGTGGAATCCTCGCTGACGGAACCCCGTGAAGAGGGCGCGGGGCGAGAGGCTGCTTCGGAAGATGAGTTGGTCGGGGCCTTGCAGGAAGCGGTGGCCACCTGGGAAGCGCACTACCATGCCAAGGTTCTTGAAGCGGCCATGTGGATGTCGGCGCGGCTGCATCGAACGTTGCACGCCAAGCTGGCCGATTCGCGAAGCCGAATGGTACACATGCTCAACGGGCTGATTCATGCGACGAGCGACCCGCGCATGGCCGATTTCCTACTGCGGGCGCTGGCCTGGGGATCGCTACGCGAAGGAGCGGCGGACGCCATCGCTCGGGCGAGCGGAAAACTGTTGAAGGCGATCGTCGCCAAGGCGGACTTGTTATGCGATCCGGCGATTGAACGCGGCTTCCAGGCCGTACAAGAGTGCCGCTGGTTGCAGGCCGGGGCGGAGAGTTTTCGGCTCGCCTCCGTGGGGAATGAATCTTGCGCCGTGCGGATGGTGCTGGCCGTGGGCGGGGCGACGGGCGCGAAGTTCGGTTCCTTGTGGAACTTGATGCAGCTAGGAAGCGGCGCTCTGGCTCACGCGGGGGTTGCCGCGTTGACCCAGATTCCTTCGCAGGAGGCGACTTATTTGCTTTCGATGGCGGCGATCCAGTTCGAAGGCGATGCCGGTCGGATCGCGGGCGAAGAAGTTGCTCGCCGAGGTGGGCCCGTAACCGTGCCGCCTCCAACCATGTTGACGGGGCCGAACGAGCTGAATCCGAAGAAGTCCCCCGATCTCACCGCAATGTGGAAGGACCTTTGGGGCCGCGCCGGATCGTGGGGCACGGAGGGTCGGGGGGCCATGGAGTCAAGCTTTCGAGCGCATCCGGACGAGGCGGTCCGGTTCCTCGCGGAGAAGTTGGCCTTTTCGGATGCGGCGGATCGACTCCTTGCAATGCAGTTCGTGCACCGCCTCGGTGTGGCGTCGGCGCTGAAAGATCCGGTTCAATTGTTGGCTCGCGACCCCGATGCCCGGGTGAGGAGTCAGGCCTTGATTTGTCTCACCGGGCTGCCCGGGCCGGCGACCGAGCGGATTCTGTTGGAGGCGATCAACGATGTGGATGAGAGAGTGCAGGCGAACGCGGTGGAGGCGCTAGATGTGCTCAATGTTCCGCGGCGCGCGGCGGTCACGCAGGGCAAACTGGAGTCTCGGAGCCACCGAGTGCGGGCCAATGCGGTGAAGTCGCTCTTGCGGCTCGAGGTTCGTCAGGCGGGCGAGACGCTGCTCAGAATGTTGAGCAGCCCGTCAAACGCGGAGCGCATCAGTGCGTTGTGGGTGGTTTCGCGATTGGGGTTGCGATCGGTCAGTGAACGAGTGGCCCGCATGGCGGAAACCGACCCGGACGAGCGCGTGCGAAAGCGAGCGTTGCGGGCGCTGGGGGCGGCATGGCGAAACCGGCGCGAACTCGAAGCGGCAAACGCGTAAGGCGTGGCGGGTGATTGGATGGTGTCCACGGGGATTCAATCGGCATGGCCTCTTTTCCTGGCTTCCCAGGACCTGGAGCTCAGCGAGAAGCTGCGACAGCTTGGAGAACCGCTTCGCACGGGCGGGTCGGTGCCGAAGGTGCTGCTACTTTGCCTGGTCATCGTGGGCATCGTGGTGGCTGCCTATTACCTTGGAAAACTTCAGGAGGCGTTTCGGAAACCGGTGGTCCGCGATGCGCCGATGGAACTGTACTGCGATCTCTTGTGGCGGCTTGGGCTTTCAAGAAACCAGCGGCGACTCCTGCGTCACGTGGCCAAGGACCTTGACCTCAGACATCCCACCGCGATTCTCATAAGCGAAGCGCTGTTCGACCGAACGGTGGAAAACTGGCGTCGACACCGAGGCGGCTTGCGCGGAGCGTCGAAGCAGGCGGAATCCGCCGCGGATTGGGATTCGATCCGGGCCCGATTGTTCCAGCGCGGGTAGTCCTGTTCACAGGGCGGCGCACGGGCTCCGATGTACCCCCATTTCGTCGCGGAATTCAGGGTGAAGCATTCCGCCCCCGGCGAACGACGCACGCGCAAAGGGCGATGAGCACGGCGTTGAGCCCGGCAAACGCCAGAAATACGCAGAAGCCGCCGACACGCGCGGCCTGGGCGTGGTCATCGAACAACACGCGGAAGTGGCTGCCGTTGACTCGAATGGTTTCTCGAAATCCGGCGATGCCCAGGGCGGTGAGCAGGAATCCGGCGGCGGCCCATGCGGCCAAGCTTTTTGTAAGCGAATGCCCCTTGTAGAGACGAATCCAGGCGCCGATCTGAACGGCAACGCCGAGTAAGAACATGAACAGCCACGGACTCGCCCCGCTTCCCATCGCGACGGTCCGAACGATTCGGTCCGCGATGATATACCACACGCTGGCCACAACGGCGGCGGCGAGGCCGGCCAGGGGCCATCGTGCGAGACGATGTGGAGTGAATTCCGCTTTCATGACGAAGAGTTGCAGGGCGAGCAACGATGCCATTCCCGGCCAGGCCAGCGAAAACCACAGCGCCACGCGCGGCAGGATCACCGGTCCCCGATGCCACGCCATGCCCGACGCGTAGATCTGCTGCCAACGACCGGCATCCAGGCTCAGGAGATGGTTTTCGCTCCAAGAATAGCCGGTGAACCCGAAACACGCGCAGGCCGCGAGACCGATCACACTCGTCGGCCACGACCGCCAACGGTCAGCACGGCGGGCTTTCAACAAGTACGTCAGATAGAATCCGACGATTAACACCGGCAGAATCGCCATCCAACGGTGAAAAAGCAGCAGATTGGCCGTGTAGAATGGCCGTTTGTACAGCACTTGCAGGAATAGAAGCGGCGCCACGCCGGCCGTTATGGCCGCACTGAGGGCGAAAGGCATCCAGTCGCGGAGGGTTTCGCGGATGGGATCAGTAAGGCGTGGATCCTCCGGCGCGAGACGGCGGCCGAAAGTCGTCGCCGTCAGGTACACGGTGCCGGCCAGGATGTAGCTAACGAACCACCAATGAACCACGAGCGCCAGCAAGTACAGCGCCGTGTAGAAGACCGTGGGACCGGGCAGACCGAGAAGAGATTGATTGTAATAGGTCATGGTGAAGACGAAAGGTTTTCGAGTTTGCTCCGCGTGCCGCCGGGCATGGTGCCGGCCTCATCCAGCCATTGTTTGATCTGATGGAGAGTCTCGTTGTCCACTGCGGACGCCGGCCAAGTTTCCGGCCGTCCCGCGGCGTTCCACCCGATCCATTGGGCGACGGCTTCGACTTCCCACGCGCTTCCCGCGAACGGAGGCATGAACGTCTTGGTGTGTTGCAGCTTGGCGATGTTCATACGGCGTTGGTCGATCGACCACGGCCCGGCCAGATGCACCAGGCCGTTAATGCCGTCGATGGTGTGACAGACGCTGCACAGGACACGAAAGACACCCGAGCCGGTTCGCAATAGTGGGTTCGGAAATCCTTCGTCGCCGCGAAACGCATAGGCGTTGTTCAATGTACACCCCGAAAGGCGCATGCGTTCGACTTCCTGTGGCGCGATCGAGTTGGAGTACAGAACTTCGCGAATGGAATACGGCTTGCGGGCACCTTCGCGGACAAACTCGCCGCCGGCCGAGGCCACAAGGGCCAAGGAAACTAGCAAGGCCGCCGTGGCTCCGTTGATGTAGAGGCGTTGGTACAACAGGCCGAACATCGCATAAAGGCCGATTAACAGCGATGCCCCGATCGCCAGGCCGAGAAACAGGGTCAAGGCCGGACTGCCGCCGAGAATCCACGATCGGCTATCCTCCGGCATGCTCCAAAGGAACCAGACGCCCAAGGCGGGCATGAAGACCATGGGTGCGAGGAAATGGGCGGCGCGATGGACGAGCGTGGAACGCTCCTCTCGACCCAGGCCGGAGGTGAAGTTGATGACGACGCAAGCGGCCAGCGAGGCGATGGTTATCGAAGTGACCGTGCGATAGAGCAGCGACGGGAAGAAGCTCGGATTGAAGAATCCGGCCCAGACGTCTCTTGTTTCCACCCAGCGGCCGGGGGTGAGCTGCCAGGAAAGAATGCCGTTGATCCAGAATAGGCTGAACCAAGCGGCCAGCGAGTAGACAACGAGCAGAAACATTCTGGCCACGTCCGTCAGCCGCGCGGCGCAACGGTAGAAGGCGTATCCGGAGACGATCTCGAGGCAAAAAAAGGTCCACTCCGTGGCCCAGACCCAGTGGAATTCGTTCACCATCATGCCGATGGTTCGCGGGCTGATCTGAATCGCGGTGAACCACATGCCGACGCCGGTCAGCGCCCCGACGACAAAACTCACCAGCACGATGACCTTGAAATATCCGTCGAGGAACCGCCGGGCGGGCGGGCAGCGGCCGCGGGCGGCCAGCCATTGAAAATAGCACATCAACATGCCGCCGCCGATGGCGAACTGGGCGATGAAAACGTGGAAGATTCCGAGGGCACCGATCACGATCCCCTTCATCAAGGGTCCGTAGTCGTTGATGGGATACTCGGGAAACGACACGCGGCTGTGCTCCTGTGCGTCAATGCTCGGCGGGGATCGTAACCGCGGGAAACGAATCACGCATCAACGTGATTCTCCACCACGGCAGCAGGCGTCGGAAGGGATTCCACAAGGGGCGGGTGCGAGATAGGAATCGCGCACCATCGGATCGTAGCATCAAGGGCGGCCGATGCCAGAGTCGCGGAGTTTCGACGGCGTGGATGCCGGGGCGAGAACCTTGCGAAAATGTCGCCGCGGGATAAAGTTCGTTTGTTCGGGCGATTAGCTCAGTTGGCTAGAGCGCCTCCCTTACAAGGAGGAGGCCACAGGTTCGAGTCCTGTATCGCCCATGCCTTTTTGCCCGCACCGAGAGCGACCGGTTTGAAATGGCTGCCGCGCCATCGTGAATCACGGACACGGGGTGGGGCAGGGGAAATCCCTGTAGGCGTAGATGTCGAGCATCACCAGATTGTCGGACAATTCGACGACGCCGTCCGGCATGCAGGGCAGGAGGATCGACGGCCTCCAAGGCACACACCGAGAAGTCGCTTCTGTAGCCGTCCAGTTCACAGAAAATGTCCGCAAGATCGATAATGCCGTCGTTGTTCACGTCGCCCCAAGTCCAAGTCGTTGCGGTTGCAATAGCCGATTGGGCCGTGGTCGAGACCGCCTGAACGCCGTAAATCATCGCGGGGCGTATCTTACTATCTCCAATCGTCAGCGTCCCCCACTCTGATATTGTCAGATACAACGGGTTGTCGATCAGCACGGGCCGGCCGGGTCGGGATTGTCTATTTTGAATCGCCGCCGGACTGGCCCGAACGATGTGGATAATCGCGGATTCGCCGTCCGCGTTCAAGCCCCACGAATCCGGACTTACGAGCGCGTGCATTGTAGTGCACAAAGCGTGACCGGCGGATTTGGCAAGTCTGAATTTCTCACCACGAAGTTGCGAAGCTGAGGCGAAGCCGAAGTCCCGGCGCGCCGGGATAAGGCCCGTTCTATCGAGGGCCCGCGCTCGTGTCCCGATACGGGCCTTTCCCAATCGGGACCAGCGCAGTGGCACGCGTCCCGTCCGGCCAATCAGGGATGGCTCCTACGGGAACACATCCCGAGCGCGGAGCGGCAGGCCGGGAATGATTGCGGAGATGATGGTTTCAGACCCAGTGAAATAGCCGGCGGGTTCATAGCATTCGGCATGCAGGGACAAGACTTCAATGCTTTCCGCTTCGGTGTCGACGAGCCAATATTCGAGCACTCCGTTGCGGGCGTAGAGGTCACGCTTGATGAAACGGTCCCGCTCCAACCCCGTTGGGGAAAGAATCTCGATGATCAAATCCGGCACACCGCGGACCCAGCCCTTCACGATATCCAGCCTGGACACGCTCACAAAAAATATATCCGGCTCGACTACATCTCCGGTCGGCAAATGGACGTCGAAGGGGGCAATGAAAACCTCACCGAGAGTTCCGGCTTCGACGAAGTCGGCCAACTTACGTGCCAGCCGAAATACGATCCGTTGGTGTCGATCCAGAGGCGAGGGCGACATCAGAATCTCTCCATCGATGAGTTCGGCCCGGACATCGTCGGGCAGACGCATGTAGTCCTCCACGGTTTTGCGTGGTCGCACTCGAGTGGCCGCCATGGCACGATCCTATCCCGCTTCGCATAGTGAATCAATCTCTCGGGGAACAAGCGGCAAGGCGATTTGATTCTTCGGATCCACGGCGTACGCTCCAACCATCCTGATTCGAATCAGACCTTTCGTGAATTCATGACTGCCGAATTCGGCTGCGCTTAAACCCGGCTCGCTCCCTGGGGATGGGAGGGGAGGGGGGATTCAGGACGCGCTCCTGTCGGCCATGATACGCAGCCGCCTCGGCTTCGACCGCGTCAAAAAGGCCCCGATTCGACCTGCCGATAAATGATCGGGTTGGGATTTCAGCGATGAAGCAAGGGCAAACCCGGCTTCAAGACAAGGGCGTTGCTCTAACCATGCCGATCGAAACCCGATGCTCGGATTGCCGCGAAATACGAGAGGTTGCATTGTTCGCATCTTTCCCCGATCCTTTGTCCGGGCTTTCGATGAAGTGGTCCGAGGAATGGAAGAACGTACGATGAGCTACGGAAACAACAATTCGGCCGCGGCGGGTGATCCGTTTTCCGCCTTTTGGACCGACCTGATGTCGCGGATGTCCGGCATGGGCACGGGCCAGCAGGGGCCATCCGCCCAGGACGAAATGCTCCGGCAGATGCGGCAGGCTTTTTTTGATTCATGGGGAATGTATTGCGAAGACTTCATGCGTTCGCCGGCGTTCTTGGAAACCATGAAGAAAACCATGGACAACGCCCTCGTGTTTCGACAGCAGATGAACGAGTTCCTCACTCGGTCTCTGCATGGAGCACAGGCCCCGGCCCGGTCGGACACGGACTCCATCCTCTTGGTGCTGCGGAGCCTCGAGGATCGCGTGCTCAGTCGGGTCGAGGAACTGGGCCGCCGGGTGGATGACCTGGCGGGTCGGGTGGGGCGGATTCCGGACGGGCCGCCACCGGCCCCCGCGTCCGCGCCGCGCACGAAAGGAGGCTCCCGATGAGCGGCACGGCCACAGGATTCCCGCCCTGGATGTTTCCGAACGTGGACATGCAACAGCTCTGGTCGGACTGGACCCGCAAAATGACTCATTGGCCGAAGGCCATGGAAGTCGCGCGCCGGGTCCGCGTCGGAGCGACGCCGGCCGAGACCGTCTTTCGGCTCGACAAGCTCCGGCTCTTGCAATACTCGACGGAAATTGAACCGCAATTCAAGACGCCGCTCCTTTTCGTCTTCGCTTTGGTCAACCGTCCTTACATTCTCGATCTCCGTCCGGGCAAGAGCGTGGTCAGCCATTTCGTGCAGCGCCGTTTCGACACGTACAACCTCGATTGGGGCGTTCCCACCGACGGCGATCGCTTTCTGGACTTGGAGGATTACATCGAGAAATACCTCAACGAAGTCGTCGACGAGGTCTGCCGCCGCAGTGGTTGCGATTCCGTAAACATTCTCGGCTACTGCATGGGCGGGACGATGAGTGCCATGTATACGGCACTGCATCCCGACAAAGTGAGAAACCTCATTCTCCTCGCCGCCCCGACCGATTGGTCCAACCGCGAAAACCTGCTGGCCAAATGGACCGACGCCGGCGTCTTTGACGTGGACAGGCTCATTACCGTGTTTGGCAACGCACCTCCCGAACTGCTGCAAAACTCCTTCCTGATGCTCAAACCGGTGTCCAATCTCGTGGAGAAGTACTTCACCTTTTACGACCATCTGGAAGACGAAAAGTTCCTCGAGGATTTCTTCGCCATGGAGACCTGGCTCAACGACAACATCCCCGTCGCCGGGGAGATGTTCCGTCAGTTCGTCAAGCATTGCATGCAGGAGAATGAACTGATCCGCGGCAAGCTTCGCGTCGGGAACCGCGCCGTCAACCTCCGCGATATTACCTGTCCCGTGTTGAACCTGGCGGCGGCCAACGATCACCTTGTCCCCTGCGGGCAGAGCCTGCCCTTCAACGACGCCGTGGGTTCGACGGATCGAAAGAGCATCACCTTTCCGGCCGGTCACATCGGTATGGCCGTGGGTTCCAAGGCCAACCGGGATTTGTGGCCGAAGGTTTGCGATTGGCTTGCCGAGCGATCGGAGCCGATGGGGAAACCGGCGCCGGGCCGGGGAAAATGAACATTGTCGATTTGCGATCGCCGATTGGAATTTCGATCCGATGGTCGGCCTCAAATTGGCAACCGGAATCGAAGTGAAGCGCAGATCCCGGCGCGCCGGGATTCGGCAAATGAAAATCGGAATTGAGGGAGTTTCGTCATGGAATTGACAGGAAAAATCGCGGTCATCACGGGTGGAGGAAGCGGCATCGGCCGGGCGGCCGCCCTCAAGCTGGCGGACGAAGAAGTGAAGGCGATCGCGATTGTCGATCAGATCGACAATATGGAGACGGTTTGCGATGAGCTAAACGCCACGATCGGCCGCGAGGTGGCAATCCCGTTTCGGGGCGACGTGGTGGACAGTTCGTTTCGTGACCGGGTTTTCACCGAGATGGAGAATCGCTTCGGCACGGTGACGCTGTGCATCCCGGCGGCGGGCATCACCCGCGATCGGCTGAGCGTCAAGCTGGTGCAGAACAACGGCTGCCAGAGCACGAGCATCTACCCGGAAGAGGATTTCCGCCGGGTGATCGACGTCGACCTCGTTGCGCCGATCTACTGGGCGTTGCGCTGCGTCGCTTCTGTCGCCGCGGATCGCGGCCGGCGCGGCTTCAAGCAGTGGGTGCCCGAGGAATCGATGCAGGGGGCCATTGTGTTCATCGGTTCCGTGTCGGCGGCCGGCAACCGCGGGCAGATTTCGTACGCCACGGCCAAGTCCGGCCTGGAAGGTGCCCAGGCCACGCTCAACAAAGAAGCGATCTATTATGGCGTCCGTTGCGCCATCATACACCCAGGCTATACCGACACGCCCATGGTTCGGGCGATGGGCGAGCGCCTGATCGAAGAGCACATTCTTCCCAACACACAACTTCGCCGCTTGATCCGCCCCGACGAAATCGCCGGGGCGATCGTGTTCATACTGAAAAACTCGGCGATCAGCGGGTCTCTCTGGGCCGACGCGGGCTGGCACCCGCGTGCTTGATGTGCTGTGCCGGTGTTGATGGCGATTTTCCAAAAAGTGCTTTTCACAGACGTACGACGCCAGCATCCGCTCGATCTGGTGCCTACGCAAAATGGCCGCATTCTTCACCCCTGTAAAATTCCGCCTGTACTTCGCCATGGAAACCTCCCTGTTTCGGTAGACTGATAGGTGTAACCCAAACCCGGCGGGTAATTGATTAGCGGGTTCCTGGAGCCAGGAGGAGGCGGGGGCGTTGGCTTCGGAGGAGGCGGCCGAGGAAGTCGAGGGAGTCACGTTGTTGTTGAGCGCAGGTGCGCAGGACGGACATCA
>Ga0187893_10006234_pt1 | contig 20596 bp, 22 predicted proteins | sample MA1701074metaG_FD_139574 | JGI IMG/M metagenome (GOLD analysis project Ga0187893, IMG submission 139574) | White microbial mat communities from a basaltic lava cave in the Kipuka Kanohina Cave System on the Island of Hawaii, USA - MA170107-4 metaG ...
CGCCGGCGAGCCCCTGGCCATTGTTCACGCGCAGACCAGGCCGGCGGCGGAGGCCGCCGCGGCCGATGTCGCCCTCGCGTTTACGATAGGCGCAGGATCCCCGCCACCGGTGGGGCCGCTCATTCAGGCGGTTGTGGGGGCGGATAGTACTTGGGCCGAGCGCGCGCGGTGAGTCAGGGTGGGCGATTGCGGCCACAGAAAGGGGAGCAACGCATGATCCGGCGGGTGGGGGTCGTGGGGTGCGGGTTGATGGGTTCGGGTATTGTCGAGACCGTGGCCAAGTCGGGCTACGATGTGGTGGTGCACGAACTGACGCCGGGGCTGCTGACGCGCGGGTTGGGTCGTATCGACGCCTCGATGCAGCGTGCCGTCGAGCGCAAGAAACTCGACGCCGCCTCGCGCGATGCGGCGCGCGGCCGGATTCACGGGACCACCTCGCTGTCGGATCTGGCCGATGTCGACCTGGCGATCGAGGTCGTGATCGAACGTATGGACGACAAAAAGAAAGTGCTCGCCGAACTCGACCGCCTGACACGCCCCGATGTCGTACTGGCCAGCAATACCTCATCGCTCTCGATCACCGAGATGGCGGCGGCGACGGGCCGGTCTGATCGCGTGATAGGCATGCACTTCATGAATCCGGTGCCGGTGATGCCCGTCGTGGAGATCGTGCGGGGTCTGGCCACCTCCGACGAGACGCTGCAGACCGCCCGCGCCTTTGCGGATTCGCTCAATAAGAAGGTCGTCGTGGCCAAAGACTCACCTGGATTTATCGTGAACCGGCTGCTGGTCCCGTACTTGCTGGACGCCGTGCGCGTCTATGAGCAAGGCCTTGCGACGAAGGAGGATATCGACGCAGCAGTCACGCTGAGCCTCAATCATCCGATGGGTCCGCTCACGTTACTGGATTTTGTAGGCCTTGATACGACGTACTACATCGCCGAAGCGATGTATCAGGAGACAAAAGACCCGCGCTGGGCTCCACCGGTCATGCTGAAGCAAATGGTGACAGCAGGCTGGTGGGGTCGCAAAAGCGGGCGAGGATTCTACCAATATGAATAGCCCTGGGATCACGCAGGGCCGACTCGGTTAGGGCGGGGTATGCACTAGGGGGATGGCTCCGGCGGAGGAAAGAACGAACACGTCTTTCGTGAGCGGCCGCGCCGACGCATCATGGCGCGCCGCCGCCTCCGCAGCGAGAGCCTGGCCGCCGTTCTCGGACGCCACTAGGAGCACCGTCTCCTCCGGAATTGCGAGCACCGGCGCCGCCACGCCGGGGGGAAGGATCAGGTCGGCGATCAGAATCCTCGTCGCATCATACCCATCGATGTGCTCATAGCGGGCGCGGGGCCCACCCATCTCCGCCAGCATATGGCGCGTTTGCACGCGCAGGTTCTCTACTGCCCGGCGGTGCAGCGTCTCACGGCTTACGCCCCACGTCCGAATCATGCCGAGGGTTACGGCCGTGCGCCGGTCTGGCCCGGCGATTACGTATGTGATGTCCACTCCAGGCGCGAAGGGACTCGATTGCAGGCGGAGCGCGTCGGGGTAGCGTTCGAAGAGCCCGACATAGGCCGCGGGCTTGAGGAGCGGGAGCACGCGGTCGGCCACCAGCGGGTACGGTGGAACAGCCGGCGCGCGCATCTGCGCCCGGATGTCATCGATGATCCGGTCGAACCAATCACCCTCAGAGGTTTTCGGCAGACGGCGGCGCGCGAGCGTCGCAAAGTCGACGTCGATATCGACTCCGAAAACCTGGACCATAAAACCGGCAGCCGTGAGGGCGCCGCGCGCCATCTCCGGGGCGGCGGTTTCCAGATGCCGCAGGAACCGCTCGCGGGTTTTGATGAAGCGGCGATACGACGCGCCACCCCATGCGAGCAAGGCAGCGGCGAGGACGGCGGCCAGGATGAGGATGCTCTCCAGCATGCCCGGTCCTTTACACCACAACCGCGGCGGCTTCCTTCGGGCGCGGTATTGGTCGATTACGCGCGAGAAACGCGGGCGGGAAGGGTGCGGCAGGAACGCGACAGTTGCGGCATAGAAGTACCCGACGACACTTTTGAGGTCTGCATGGCGGTCGCCCTCACCGACGAACAGCGATTGCTGCAGGACACCGTTCGGGAGTTCGCCGCGCGCGAGCTCTTGCCGGTGGCTGCTGAGCTCGATCAGCAGGCACGCTTCCCGGCCGACATTCTTGCGAAAGCCGCCGCTTTGGGATTGATGGGTTTGACCGTACCTGAGGAGTACGGTGGGCCGGGTCTCGATCTGGTCGCCTCGGTGGTCGCACAAGAGGAATTGGCGCGGGCATCGGCGGGTTTTCAGACGATTGTCAGCGTCAACAACGCGCTGGTGTGCGATCCCATCGTGAGATGGGGAACGGATGCGCAAAAACGTCGCTACCTGCCCGATCTGGTCGCCGGCCGCCGTCTTGGATGCTACTGCCTGACGGAACCGACCTCGGGCTCCGACGCGATGTCGCTCCGGACGGTGGCTGCGCTCGAGGACGGGGAGTGGGTGCTGAACGGCACGAAGGTCTTTGTGACCAGCGGGGTGGAGGCGAGCCTCTGCGTCGTCTACGCACGTTCCGAGAACATTCCCGGCGCCGCGGGGGTCTCTGCTTTTCTGGTGGAGAAGTCGTTTCCCGGCCTCACGGTTGGCAAGGTCGAAAAGAAGCTTGGCATCCGCTGCTCATCCACCGCCGAACTGCTTTTCGATGGATGCCGCGTCCCCGCCGAGAACATGCTCGGAGCACGGGGTGAGGGCGGCAAGATCGCGCTGGCCACGCTCGATGGCGGCCGTATCGGCATCGCGGCGCAGGCCCTGGGCATCACACGCGCGTGCCTGGAAGAGTCCACGGCGTACGTGCAGCAGCGGAAGCAATTTGGGCGCGCCATCGCGGAGTTCCAGGCCATCCAGTGGGCGCTTGCCGATATGGCTACCCGGCTGGACGCTGCCCGCCTGCTCACGCACCGGGCCGCGGCCTTGCGCGGTGCCGGCCGGCCCTGCGCCAAAGAAGCGGCGATGGCCAAACTGTTTGCATCCGAGACCGCGATGTGGGCCGCGCACCGGGCGGTCCAGCTCTTCGGTGGCTACGGGTATATCCAGGACTACCCTGTGGAGCGCTACTTTCGGGATGCGAAGATCACCGAGATCTACGAAGGCACCAGCGAGATTCAGCGCGTGGTGATCTCGCGGCGGGTTCTCGCCGAGGCCTGACGGGCATGGATGTCATCGTCTGTCTCAAGCAGGTTGTTGACCCCGAGCTGCCCGCGCGCGACTTCGCTATCGACCCGGCTACGCGTCGCCAGGTGCGCGAAGGCCGTCCCCTCGTACTGTCGACCTACGACGAGAACGCGCTGGAGGTCGCCCTTCAATTGAGGGACCGGGGCAATGTCAAGGTCACAGCCCTCACGATCGCGCCGCAGACGACCGTGGGCGACGCCGTGCGGCTGGCCCTGGCCATGGGCGCCGACGAGGCGGTGGTTGTAGATGACCCTCGCAGTCCTGCCAGACCCGGCGCCGAAATCGCCGCGATGCTCGCCTCAGCCATTCGGAAGATCGGCAGCTTCGATCTCGTGCTCACTGGATGCGAGTCGGCGGACTGGGTGGAGCGGGTGGTGGCGCCGCTGCTCGCCGAAGAGCTGGCCGCGACATGCGTGACCTTCGTGTCGCAAGTCGAAACACATGATGGCGCGCTCGTGGTCCGGCGGCAAGCGGAGGATGGCGTGCACGTCGTGGAGGCCCGGCTGCCGGCCGTGATCTCAATCAGCAGTGATGAGACCAACAAACCTCGCCTGCCCAAGGTCAAAGACATCATTACGGCCAAACGCAAGCCACTGCAGACGTGGTCTCTAGAGGATCTGGAGCCTCCTGGTGATGGCTCGATGGCGGACGTTGATATTCGTGATGTGGCCATCCCGCGCCGTGACGCGCGGTGCGAGTTTATTCAAGGTGATCCCGCCGAAGCGGCCGGGAAGCTGGCACAGCGCCTGCGTGCGCTAAAGTTGCTCTAGGCGAGCCGTGCCGGGCCTGCTTGTGATCGCTACCCTCGCCGACGGCGCACTGAGCCGCTCGAGCCTCGAGCTGGTCGGCGGCGCTCGTGCGCTCGATCAGGGCCTGCGCTCGGGCGTTGCCGCGGCCCTGCTGGGGCATGGTTCGGGCTTGGGCGACGCGGCCAAGGCGCTGCACCAGCACGGAGTTGCGTCGGTTTATCGGGTTGACCATCCGGCCCTTGATGTTGGACAGTCCGATGCCTATCTCCGCGCCGCCGAGCAGGTGGCCCATCGCGTAAGCCCCGATGTCATTCTTGTGAGCGCGGATACGGTCGGCCGGGAGGTCGCGCCGCGGCTGGCGCATCGGCTTAAGGCGGCGCTGGTCACCGAGTGCGTTGAACTGGCCGCCGAAGGCGCCGAGGTCGTGGCCAAACGCCAAGCCTACGGTGGTCGGGCTCTGGCTACATACGTGGTACGGCGCAAGCCCGCCGTGCTCTCGGTCAAGCCGCGGGTGCTGGACGCGGCCATCCCGGCCCCGGTCCAGGGCACGGTCGAGGACGTGGCGGTCGATTTGGAGGCGCAGCCGCCGGCGCGCGTTCGTGAGGTGATCAAAGAAAAATCCGAAGTCGGGCTCGAGGACGCGAACATCGTCGTCGGGGGCGGCCGCGGCTTGGGCGGCCCCGATGGGTTCGCGGCTGTCCAAGCCCTGGCCGATGTGCTGGGCGCAGCGGTGGGCTCATCGCGTCCGCCCGCCGACGCCGGCTGGGTGCCAATCTCGTGGCAGATCGGGCAGACCGGCAAAACGATACGGCCGGCCCTCTACATCGCCGTGGGCATCTCAGGAGCGACGCAGCATGTGGCGGGCATGGCCGGGTCACGCACCATCGTCGCGATCAATCGTGACCCCGAGGCGCCAATCTTCGGGATCGCTCACCTCGGCATCGTCGGCGATTACCGTGAAGTGATCCCGCCGCTCATCGCAAAAATCAAGGAGCTCAAGGGTCAATAGCCTGATGGCACCAGCCTGGTGGCGGGCCCTGATTGTGCTCCCGCTGCTCGCGGGCGCAGGCGGCATCTTCCTCTCAAAGCTCCTGCGAGTCTATCGCCTCATCCGCCTCAGCGAAGGGCAGGTGCCGCTGGCGCCGCTGCCCGTGCGCGTGCGCGATCTGATCGTGCACGTCCTGGCCCACGTCAGGGTCCTGAGGCGGCCCCTGGCGGGAGCGATGCACTTCCTCATTTTTTGGGGCTTTCTCATCCTGTTCACGACCATCGTGCAGGCGATCGGGGAAGCATTTGTCCCCGGCTGGACGTTGCCTGTGATCGGCCGTGTGCCAATGCTCGCCGCTTTACAAGATTTCTTCATCGTACTCGTCCTGGTCGGCATCGCCATGGCGCTTTGGTTGCGCTTGATCGTCCGCCCCGCGCGCCTCGCGGGCCAGGATCAGCGAGGCGCCTATCTCATCCTGACGTTCATCACCGGGATCATGCTCACGCTGCTGGTTTCACGTGCCGGTCAGATTGCGTTGGAGCGCCCGGAATGGGCTACGGGGGCGCCGTTGTCGATGCTGGTCGCTCGGTGGCTGGGAGCGTCGTCCCCGGGGGTGGTGCGCGCGGTCTTTGAGGTCGCCTGGTGGGGGCATCTGCTGATCATCCTGACATTCTTGACCTGGATCCCCGAGGGGAAGCACCTCCACCTGGTGACGCTGGCGCCGAACATCTTCCTGCGCAAAGCGAGGCCGCGCGGGGCCTTGGCTCCCATCGACATCGAACGGGCCGATCACCTCGGCGCGTCGTCGGTCGAGCACTTCACGTGGAAGGATCACCTCGACGTGTTCGCCTGCATGGAATGCGGGCGGTGCACCGAGGTGTGTCCGGCCAATCGCACCGGCAAAGAACTGGATCCCCGCCGACTGCACGTCGATCTGCGCAGACAGATGGTAGCACCCTCGCCGCAGCCCCTGGTCGGGGGCGTATTCTCAGAAGATTTCCTCTGGCAATGTGTCACCTGCGGGGCATGTGTTGAGGAATGCCCGGCGACCAATGATCATATCGACAAGATTGTGGCGATGCGACAGCATCTGACCATGGAGCAAGCGCGCGTGCCCGCAACGATGGGAGATGCGCTGCGCAGCATGGAAGCCCGCGCCCACCCGTTCCGCGGCGCGGGCCTTTCTCGCACGGCGTGGACGGCCGGCAGTCAGGTGAAGGTACTCCAACCCGGTGAACGGGCCGAATGGCTCCTGTGGGTGGGCTGCGCGTCGGCCCTGAACGAGCGCAATCATGCGCCCCTGCGCGCGCTGGTGCGCCTGCTCCAGGGCGCTGGGCTAGATCCGGCGATTCTGGGGGACGAGGAGGCCTGCACCGGCGATCCCGCCAGGCGCATGGGCAATGAATATCTCTTCCAGACCCTGGCCCGGCAGAACATCGACACCCTCAACAGTCATGGAGTCACCAAGATCGTCACACCCTGTCCCCACTGTTACAATACAATGAAGCACGAGTATCCGCAGTTCGGAGGCGGGTACGACGTGCGGCACCACACGCAGGTTCTGGCGGACCTCGTGGACACCGGGCGCATCAACGCGGCGGGCGGGGTGAGTGCGACCGTGACATTTCACGACCCGTGCTACCTGGGCCGGCACAACGGTGAGTACGAGGCACCCCGGAAGCTGCTGCGGGCGATGCCGGCCGCGCGAGTGGTGGAGATGGCCGAGTGCCGCGAGCGGGGTTTCTGCTGCGGGGCTGGCGGGGGCCTGTACTGGATGGAGGACCGGGTGGGGAAGCGAATCAGCCACGTGCGCACCCAACATGCCGTGGCCACGGGCGCCGAGATCGTCGCCACGGCCTGTCCGTTTTGCCTTTTGATGCTTGAAGACGGCGCGGCGGCCACCGCATCCGCCACCCGGCCCATGGATGTCGCCGAGTTGCTCGATGGGCGTACCGGTCATGGGTGATGGGGCGCGCGGCGGGGGGCGCGCGGTACCGCACGAGACGATCTCCGGGATCCCCGTAAAGGGCGTCTACAGTGCTGACGACCTTTCCGGCCGATCTATTGACCGCGACCTCGGCCGGCCGGGCGAATACCCCTTTGCGCGCGGTATCCATCCGACCATGTACCGCGGCCGCCTGTGGACGATGCGTCAGTTTGCCGGCTTCGGGGCCGCGGAGGACACCAATCGCCGGTTTCATTACCTGCTCGAGCAAGGGCAAACGGGGTTGTCGGTAGCCTTCGACATGCCCACGCTGATGGGGTACGACTCCGACAGCCCGCGCGCGCTCGGGGAGGTCGGCCGCGAGGGCGTGGCGGTCGATTCCCTGGCCGACATGGAGCTTCTCCTTGCCGGGATTCCCCTCGACCGCGTGACCACGTCGATGACCATCAACGCGCCGGCGAACGTTCTCCTGGCGCTCTATGTGGCGGTGGCCGAGCGGCAGGGTGTAAGTCGCCGTGAGCTGGGCGGGACCACGCAGACCGACATGCTGAAGGAATTCATCGCTCAAAAGGAGTGGATAGTCCCCCCTCGACCCAGCATGCGCCTGATCCAGGACATGCTGGCCTTCGGGGTGCGCGAGCTCCCCCGATGGAACGTCATCAGCATCAGCGGGTATCACATTCGGGAGGCCGGGAGCACCGCGGTGCAGGAGCTGGCCTTCACGCTGGCCGACGGCATCGCCTACGTCGAGGCCGGCCTGGCCGGGGGCCTGGATGTCGACGCGTTTGCGCCACGCCTGTCGTTCTTCTTCGACGTCCACAACGACTTCTTCGAGGAGATCGCCAAGTTCCGCGCCGCGCGACGGATGTGGGCGAGCATCATGCGGGAGCGCTTTGGCGCGAAGAATCCCCGGTCGTGGTGGCTGCGCACGCACGCGCAGACCGCAGGCGTGACGCTGACCGCGCAACAGCCACACAACAACATCGCGCGCGTGACGCTGCAGGCCCTGGCCGGCGTGCTGGGCGGTACGCAGTCGCTCCACACCAACTCGATGGACGAGACCTACGCGCTTCCCACAGAGGAGGCGGTGACCGTCGCGCTGCGCACCCAGCAGATCATCGCCTACGAGAGCGGCGTAGCCGAGGTGGCGGATCCGCTCGGCGGCTCGTACTTCCTCGAGGCGCTGACCAATCAAGTCGAGAACGCCGCGTGGGCGTACATCAAGACCATCGACGAGCTGGGAGGCATGGTGGCGGCGGTGGAGGCGGGGTATCCGCAGCGTGAGATCGCGGAAGCGTCGTTCCGGTTCCAGCAGCAGCTCGAGCGGGGCGAGCGGATCGTCGTCGGCGTCAACAACTTCGTCACCGAAGAGGAACCCACGATCCCGATCCTCAAGATCGACCCTGAGGTAGAACGGCGCCAGATCGAGCGCACGCGGCGGGTCCGCGCGGAGCGCGACGGCTCCGCCGTTGCGCTCCGCCTGGCGGCGCTGCGCCGCGCGGCCGAGGGATCCGAGAACACGATGGACCACATCCTTGAGTGCGTGCGCGCCTACGCGACGCTTGGTGAAATCTGCGCGGTATTGAAGAGGGTCTACGGCGAGTACCGCGAGCCCGCGATCATCTAGCCTCATGGCGCGCGCGCTGCGCATCCTCCTTGCCAAGCCCGGCTTAGATGGCCATGACCGTGGCATCAAGGTCGTCGCGCGCGCACTGCGTGACGCGGGCTGCGAGGTCATCTATACCGGCCTGCACCAGACTCCCGAGATGATCGTCAACGCCGCGATGCAGGAAGACGTCGATGCTATCGGGCTGTCGATCCTCTCCGGTGCGCACAACGTGCTCTTTCCCCGCATCACGGCGCTCCTGCGCGAGCAGGGGGTCGCCGACATTGCGACCTTCGGGGGAGGGATCATCCCCGAGGAAGATATTCCCGGGTTGCAGGCGGCGGGATTCACGAAGATCTTCACTCCCGGAGCGTCGCTGGAGGAGATCGTCCGCTGGGTGCGGGAGAACGTGCGCCCGCGCGGCGTGGCGGCGTGAGCGAGTGATGCGCGCCGGGCCCCTCGCCCCCGGCGACCCCGTGCTTCTGATCGACCGCAAGCGGCGGTCCTACCTTATCTGGCTGCGGACCGCCGCATTCTATGATCTCCGCGGCGGCCGTGTCGCACACGACGACATCATTGGCACCAGCGAAGGCAGCACGATCGAGACGTCCCGGGGGGAAGCCCTCCTGGTGATGCGGCCGACCCTCGCGGACTATGTGCTCGCCATGCCGCGGGGCGCTCAGGTGATCTATCCTAAGGACCTTGCCCTGATCGTGATCGCCGCAGATATCTACCCGGGCGCAACCGTGGTCGAGGCCGGGACGGGCTCTGGCGCACTCACGATGGCGCTGGTCCGAGCCGTAGGGCCATCTGGCCGCGTGTTCTCCTATGAGGTACGGGAGGAGTTCTTACGGGGCGCGACGCGCAACATCCACCGGTACCTCGGCGAGACGCCGACGCTGACTCTGCGCCTTCACGACATCACGGCGGGCATCCCAGATGCGCCCGCGGACCGCATCGTCCTGGATCTGCCGGAACCCTGGCAGGTTCTTCCGCATGCGTTGGACGCGTTGCGCACGGGCGGCATGCTCCTATCGTATCTCCCGACGACGGTGCAGGTCGCCCAGGCCGTTGAGGCGCTGCGGGCCAGCCGCGGTTTCGCAATGATTGAAACGACGGAGACGCTACTGCGCCCCTGGCATGTGGAGGGGCAGAGCGTTCGGCCGGCGCACCGGATGGTCGCTCACACGGGTTTCTTGGTCACCGCTCGACGGGTTGCGGGGGTGGCGCGTGCGCCGGTTGACGAGGCCGTCACGGCGGTTTCGTTGACAGCCGAAGAGGGGATGAGTATAGTCGAACAAGACGAAATCGACGGGGAGGCCCTGCGTGGCCAGCGTTGAAGCGTCAACGGTGATCCGCGCCCCCCTCGATCAAGTCTACGCACTGGCCAAGGACGTCGAACGGTTCCCCCAATTCATGCCTGATCTCGAGAGCGTGACGGTGCTGGAACGCACTCCCCGTGGCACCGTGACGCAGTGGGTTGGCATCGTGCAGGGTCGCAAGATCCGGTGGATTGAAGAAGATGACTGGGACGACCTGCGCCGCACCTGCGTTTTCCGGCAGCGATCGGGTGACTTCAGCCGGTATCAAGGCGCCTGGACATTCGAGGCTCTTCCGGAGGGCGTGCGCACCCGGCTCGTCGTGGATTATGAATTGGATATCCCCCTCGCTGGCCCGCTACTGAGCAGTCTAGTGAAAGTGCTGATGCGGAAGAACTGCGAAAGCATGCTAGCGGCCCTCAAAGGGCAACTCGAACTCGTCTCACCTTAATCCGGAGGTGTAGGAATGCTGATCTGGCTGGAATCATGGATGCGGCTTGCCCTTAGGAAGGTTTTGCGCGACGAGCGAGGACAGAGCGAGTTGATCATCATCCTTATCGTGATCTTCGTTATCTATCTGATCTCTACCGGCCGGCGCGTCGTCGTCCAGTAAGGGCCGCGGCACCAGCGCCCGCACATCGGCGCCCTGCCGGTCCCGAGAAAGTCGGGAGCCCCCGGCGGACACTATATGGATGAGCCACGGCGTACGGCCGGCTCCGGGGAGAGGTTGATGACCCCGAGTACCGCAACAGCCATACCCATTGCCAGGCCGCAAATTGGCGAAGAGGAGAAGCGGCAAGTGCTCGAGGTGCTCGGCTCGGGCGCCCTCGTGGCAGGCCGCCGCGTGGCGGCGTTTGAGGACGCCTTTGCCGCCTATCTCGGCGCTCCCCATGCCCTGGCAACCTCCTCCGGCAGCGCCGCTCTTCACGTGGCACTGCTCGCGCTCGGAATTGGCCCCGGAGACCGGGTCATTACCACGCCACTCACGTTTGCCGCCTCCAGCAACGCCATCCTTCACGCCGGGGCGCGCCCGGTGTTCGTGGACGTCGACCCTCAGACCGGAAATCTCGACCCCAATGCCGTCGAAGCGGTGCTTAGGGCCGACGGGGCGCGGGCGATCCTGGTCGTGCACCTTTACGGTCTCCCCGCCGATCTTCCCGCATTCCGGCGGCTGGCCGACCGCTACGACGCGGCCTTGATCGAGGACTGCGCGCAGGCACACGGCGCGGCCATCGGCGACCGGCGCGCGGGGACGGTGGGAGAAGCCGCGGTCTTTAGCTTCTATCCCACGAAGAACATGACGACCGGCGAAGGCGGGATGGTTGTGACCGCTGATGCGGGGGTCGCCAAGCGTGTGCGCCTGCTGGTCGACCCGCGAGGCGATGAGGAGTACGCCAACGAGGTCGTCGGCTTCAACTACCGGCTCACCGAGATCGGCGGCGCCATCGGTCTGGTCCAGCTCGCACATTTGGAAGGCCGCAACGAGCGCCGCCGCGAGCACGCACGCCGGCTCTCCCGCGGGCTTGGGGATCTGCCCTGGCTGCGGGTGCCCGTCGAACCGGCCGGGTACCGACATGTGTATCACCAGTACACGGTGCGCGTTCCGCGCCGCCGCGATGCGCTGGCCAAACACCTCACCGCTGCCGGTGTCGGCTGCCGAGTGTACTACCCGCGGCTCATTCCGCAGACGGCGGCCTATCGCCGCCTCGGCTTTGTGGGCGCGTATCCCAACGCCGAGGCCCTCACCCGCGAGGTGCTCTCGCTGCCGGTTCACCCGGCGTTGTCCAGTGAGGATCTCGAGACGATCATCGCGACCGTTCGCGCCATGCCCACAACCGAGCCGTGAGCGGTCGCCGGTTGCGCATCGGCGTTATCGGATTGGGGCAGTGGGGACGCCACCACGCCCGTGTCTTTGCATCGTTCCCGGAGGTCGAACTGGTGGCGGTTGTCGACCGCGATCCCCGGGAAGCGAAGGCGGCTGCATCTCGTCACAGGACAATCGGATACACCGATCATCGCGAATTGATCGGCAAGGTCGACGCCGTGAGCGTAGTGGTGCCAACCGTGCTGCATTACCAGGTAGCGCGCGACTTTCTGGAAGCCGGCATCCACGTGCTCCTCGAGAAACCCATGACCGCCACCGTTGACGAGGCACGGCGGCTCGCAGACATCGGCGCCCGCCAAGGCACGGTGATGCTGGTCGGACACGTCGAGCGCTTCAAGCCCGCGGTTCAGCATCTCCGTTCCATCGTCTCCGAGCCGCTGTACATTCAAGCCCGCCGTGTTCGCCCGTACGATCCGCATCGTGTCATGGACGTCGGGGTAGTCCTGGACCTGATGATCCACGACATCGACATCGTGCTGTCCCTACTTCCTGGTCGTGTCGTGGACGTCGGCGGCGTTGGCGTCCGGGTCCACAACAGCCACGAGGACCTCGCCGTGGCTCATCTCACGCTGGAAAGCGGGTGCCGGGTGACCCTGACCGCCAGCCGCGTCGCAGCGGTGAAAGCGGTGGACATGGACATCACGACCCCAGATCGGGCTATTCACCTAGACTTCCTGCGTGAGGTCATCAGTATCAAGCACTACAATGGGGAGCATCAACGGCTCGTGCTCGAGGGCGAGGAGCCCCTGCGCGCGGAACTACACCACTTTGTCGCGTGCGTGCGGGGCGGAGACCGCCCGCTGGTCTCCGCCGAGGATGGGTGCATGGCACTGGAGGTCACCCATCGCCTGCTGCGAAATCTGATCGGTATTACCCCGCGCGTTCCGGCCTGAGCGGTTAGGGCCGCACCACGACGCAGACCGACACCGAACCGACGCCTTCGATCGCCTCGAGCTCGCGCTTGATCGCCGCGATGCTCTTTGTGGAATCCTCATGGACGATCCCGAGCACGTCCACCTCGCCCATCGTCACGGCCGCTTCAGCCACGCCCGATACCCTGCGGACCTGCCGGGCGACCTCGGCGGGAGTGTTGCGCTCCAACCTGATGAGGACGTAAGCGGTTTCCAGCATGGGCGACGTCGGGGAAGTTCGGTAGGATGACGACGTCTCCTGTTGACCGCAGCGGTACGGCGAGATTGCCTGTTGCGGCGCTTCAGCATGTGCGTTACGATTAGGAGAGCAGGTAACCGCATACGGCACGCTGGGGGAGCCCCTATGTGGGGCTGAGAGTGCGGTCCGTGTTGATCGCAGACCCCTACAACCCGATCCAGGTCATGCTGGCGTGGGGAAGCGTACGAACAAGCCACCAGACCTGATGGGTGGCTTATTTCTTTCAGACTGGGGGTGTGGGTAACAATGCAAGCTGTACGCACGCGCACCTGGGACGCACGGATCATCGCCGAAGTCGGCGTCACCATCGCGCTGGCGAGTGTACTGCATCTGATCAAGCTCTGGCAGATGCCTCAGGGCGGGTCAATCACCCTGGGTACCATGGTTCCCCTTTTCATCCTGGCGCTCAGGCGCGGTCCGGGCCTGGGCTTCATTGCCGGGGCTCTCTACGGTCTTTTCGAAGGGTGGATTCTGAGCGGCGGTAAGAACTTCTACCATCCCGTCCAGGTGGTGTTGGATTACCCCCTGGCATTTGCGCTTACCGGCCTGGCCGGACTCTTTCCCAAGCGGCCGACCTTTGGCGTGGTGGTGGGCTCGCTCGCCCGCTACATCAGCCATGTCATCTCGGGCATCGTATTCTTTGCCCAATACGCGCCCAAGGGCCAACCGGTGCTCCTCTACTCGTTGGGATACAATGCGCTGTATCTCGGGCCCGACTTCTTGATCGCGATCGTCCTGACGTTGCTCGTGTGGGAGCGATTGGGCCGGCTCCAGGGGGCGGCCGCGTAGCTCACCAGGGCGCCCGCAATATCCTGGCGGTGATGCGGTGAGGGTTCTCATCATCTCCGGGCGGCCAGGCAGAGCGGCGCATTACATTGCGTTACTAGCTCGCTCCGTCGACCTGGTCATTGCGGCCGATGGCGGCGCCGAGACAGCCGCGCGCGCGGGGATCCGGCCACACGTGCTGGTGGGCGACATGGATTCGGCGACGCTGGAAACGCGGCGGCGGCTCGTGCGCGCCGGCACCCGATTGCATGTCGTCCCCTCGGCGAAGGATCTGACCGATACCGAACTGGCCCTCGCGCTGGCGCGGGACCGTGGTGCAACCGACGCTACCGTCGTGGCCGCCCTGGGCGGCCGTGTAGACCACTCGCTCGCCAACCTGCTTCTTCCGCTGCGTGCAAAACGGTGGGGCATACGCCTCCGGGTGGTGGAGGGACGGACGCATGTGCACCTTGCGGGCACATCGCTCATGCTCGAGGGTGAGCCCGGTGACGTGGTCTCCTTGATCCCTCTTTCGGAGGTCGTCTTGGACATCACGACGACGGGGCTGCGGTACCCGCTCAAGAATGACCGGTTGGTGCGGGGAGGCACGCGGGGGCTGAGCAACGTTATCGTCGACCTACCCGCGGGCCTCGAGCACGTTGGTAAGGGCGATCTGCTTGTTGTGCATATTCAACAGCACCTGCCCCGGTGACCCGGTGGAGCATGCCATTGACCGGATGTGGCGAGGATTACCTGCCGTCGCCGCGCCGTTTTAGAATAGTGATCGCGATGAGGTTCCCTGGGGTGAAACCGTGACCGATACGCTGGTTCGCGCCATCGCCGCCGACGGCGCGGTGCTCGCGTGCGCGGCGACCGCGACGGCGGCGACGGACGAGGCGCGCCGGCGGCATGGGACGCTCCCTACGGCCACTGCGGCGCTGGGGCGTACGCTCGTCGCGGCCGCGATGCTCGGTTCCGGGCTGAAGGGCCGGCAGACCGTCATGGTACGCGTGCTTGGCGATGGTCCCTTGGGGCCCGTGATCTGCGAGAGTACCGCGACCGGCGCGGTGCGCGGCTACGTCACCAATCCCCAGACTGACCTCCCGCCGACGTCTGCACGTAAGCTCGATGTAGGCAGCGCGGTCGGCCGGCATGGAGCGTTCCATGTGACACGCGATCTGGGCTTGCGCGATCCTTATCAGGGCAGCGTGCCCCTGGTGTCCGGGGAGATTGGTGAGGATCTCGCCGCGTACCTGGTGAGCAGCGAGCAGGTGCCGTCGGCGGTCTCGGTGGGCGTGCTCGTGAATGCCGATCGCGGGGTACTGGCCTCTGGTGGCCTGCTGCTTCAGGTCCTGCCGGGTGCCCCGGCGGGACTTCCGGCCCACCTGGAAGAGCGGGTCAGAGGTTTGCCTGCGGTCACGCAAATGATCGCCGGGGGCGCCACGCCCGAGCACATGCTGGAAGCGGCACTGGGGACGCTACCGCTTTCGGTACTGGAACGGCGGCCGATCCGGTTTGCGTGCCGGTGCAACGCGCAGAAGGTCAACGAAGTGATCGCCGCGCTTGGACGCGAAGAAAGCGACCGTCTCCTTCGCGAGGAAGGCCGTGTCGAAGTGCAGTGCCGGTTTTGTGGGGAGCGCTATCTGTTAAATGCGGAAGCAGTGAACGCAGCGTTTGCCGCGTCGTAGGAGGAACGCTGTGGGGCCATCCACGCTAGACGGCCCGGACCGCGCGGCGTGACTTCAGGCAGGCCGTGCACACGTTGGCGCGCCGCTGCACGCCGTCGATCATGACGCGCACCTTCTGGAGATTGGGCAAGAATCGCCTGTGCGATCGCACATGTGAGTGGCTCAGGCTGTAGCCGGAGGCCGGACTCTTCCCACAGATAGCGCAGCGCCGTGCCATTGTACACCCCAAGGCCGGGCGCAAAGGCCCGAGCAACGGCGGGATTGTAGCACAGCCCGCTGCACCGCCGCAACGGCACGCGCACCAGGAGTGCCTCCAAACGCGGCGAACTTGACGCCAGACCCGCGGGTCACGGGCGGGTCGGTGACCATGACCAGGCGCCGCGCCGCCCCTGTCGACCTTCCAGCGGCCACAGGAACTGCACGCCGGCCGATCGCCGACGCACCCGTCCAGTATCTGCGGGGCGTTGGGCCAGCACGAGCCGGTCTGCTAGGCCGCCTGGGCATCGAAACCGTCCACGATCTACTCTTGCACCTACCCCGCCGCCATGAAGACCGCCGGAATCCTACGTCGTTAGCGGGCCTGCGCGAGGGCAGCGAGTTCGCGGCGATTGTTCGTGTCGAGCAGGTGCGGTTGGTACGTACCCGCCGCGGCGCCCCCCTCGTGCGCGCGGGCGTGGCCGACGCCACCGGCGTAGCGCACGCGCTCTGGTTCAATCAGCCCTATCTCGCCCAGTCGCTATCGCCCGGACAACAGGTCAGCCTCTACGGCAGAGTCGAACGCGCCGGGCGCGGCCTGCAGTTCATCGCGCCGGAGGTCGAAGTCCTGGATCCCGACGAGGAGCCGTGGCAGATCGGCCGACTCGTGCCCATCTATCCGGCGACCGAAGGCCTCACGCAGCGCGCGCTACGCGGCATCATTCGCGACGCGCTCGTCGCCCACGCCGAGGCGATACCCGACCTGCTGCCCGAGACGCTGCGCGACCGCTATCGCCTGCCGGAACTCAGACAGGCGCTATGGGGGGCTCACTTCCCCGATCAGGAGAACGACAGCATAGCGGCGCGGCGCCGGCTGGCATTCGAGGAACTCCTTGTGTTGCAGTTGGGCATCCTTCAGGAGCGGCGCACCATCCAGGCGACGCCGCGGGGGTCAACCTACCGTCCATTTGGAGAGTTGCTGGCGCGCTTCGTCGCCTCACTCCCGTTTCCGTTGACCGCCGCCCAGCACCGTGTGATCGGCGAGATCACCGTGGATCTGCAACGATCCGTGCCGATGAACCGGCTTCTGCATGGCGACGTCGGGTCTGGAAAGACGGTGATTGCGGCAGCCGCGCTGGTCGCCTGCGTCGACGGCGGCTATCAGGGAGCGTTGATGGCTCCCACCGAGATCCTTGCAGGGCAGCACCAACTGACGCTGCAACGCCTCCTCGAACCCCTAGGTATCCCGGTGCACCTGCTTGTGGGCGGGACGGCGGCCCCTGCGCGCCAAACCGTTCTCGAGGCGCTGCGAAGCGGCGGGCTCTCTGTGATCGTTGGTACGCACACCCTGCTGGAGGACCGGGTGGTATTCGACCGGCTAGGTCTGGTCGTCGTGGACGAGCAGCATCGCTTCGGCGTGATGCAGCGCGCGCGTCTACGCGGGAAGGGCCGCGCTCCAGATGTGCTGGTCATGACCGCCACTCCTATTCCGAGGACGCTCGCCCTCACGGTGTATGGTGATCTCGACGTCTCGGTCTTGGACGAGATGCCGCCGGGGCGCCTACCGCCGGAGACCTACCTCAGATCGTCCGCGGCGCGTGCAAAGGTATACGCGTACCTGCGCGATCAGGTCAAGAATGGGCGGCAGGCATATATCGTGTGCCCGCTGATCGAAGAGTCCGAAGCCCGGCAGGCCGCTTCCGCGCTCAATCTTGCCGCTGAACTTGCCGCGGGGCCGCTCGCCGGCCTGCGCGTGGAGGTGTTGCACGGGCGGCTGGCGCCTGCACAGAAAGCTGAACGCATGGAAGCTTTCAGGGCCGGAGCGATAGACGTGCTCGTGGCGACAACCGTCATCGAGGTTGGGATCGATGTCCCCACCGCATCGCTTATGGTGGTCGAGGACGCGGATCGGTACGGCCTGGCGCAACTGCACCAATTACGCGGCCGCATCGGCCGGGGCCAAACCCGCTCGCAATGCATTCTGATCGCCGATCCAGCGACGGCGGAGGGATTCCGGCGCCTGCAGGTCATGGCGGCGACCCACGATGGCTTCCGCATCGCCCAGGAGGATTTGGCGCTGCGCGGCCCAGGGGAGATCCTGGGAGTGCGGCAGCATGGTGTGGCGGGACTGCGCGTGGCCAACCTCATCACCGACCTTCCACTGCTGGAGGAGAGCCTGGAGGCGGCCCGCGCGATACTGGTGGACGATCCCGATCTCGCCAGCCCGCCGCTCCAGGCGTTGAGCGAGGCGGTGCGCGCGCGTTTGGCGCAGCGTGCGGGCCTGGCCTCTGTTGGATGAGCGGCATGCGCGCACGCCGCGACTACGCCCGTCCGGTGCGGCGCGCCTCGCCGGCAGGCCGGGAAGTCGTGCGGCCCACCGCGGCCCGCGTGCGCGATGCGCTGTTCAACAGCTTGGGTGCGGACACGGCCGGCGCCAGGGTGCTCGACCTATTTGCCGGGACGGGGACGCTGGGGATTGAGGCGCTGTACCGTGACGCCATACACGCCGTGTTCGTAGAGCATGACGCGCGGCACGCGAAGGCGATCGAAGACCGGCTCCGAGGCGAAGGCCTGCGTGGCCGGGCTGAGGTGCGCATGGAAGATGCGGTGGTGGCCGTGGGACGCCTGGCCGCCCGTGGCGCGCGGTTCGATGTCGTCTTACTGGACCCGCCGTACGGAGCCGGGTGGCTGGCGCGAACCATCGCCGCCGTGGCCGAGGCCGGCCTGCTCGCGCCGGGGGCCGTCATCGTGGCGGAAGGTCACTGGCGCGACAAGCCTGCACTTCCCGGCGGGCTCATGGTGGCACGGGAGGCGCGGTACGGCGAAACGGTGCTCTGGTTCATCCGGGCCAAATCGCGTGCCTAACCGCAGGGGAGGAGGCGTCGTGCGGATCGCTGTCTATCCAGGGAGTTTTGACCCTGTCCACCACGGACACATCGATGTCATCCGTCGGGCTTCCCACCTGTTCGATCGGGTCATCGTGGCGGTGGCCGAAAACGTGGAGAAGGGGCGTGGCGCCTTCGCGCTCACGGAACGTGTGGCCATGCTCACCGAGGTCCTTGCCGACCTGCCTTCGGTGGAGGTCGCGGCGTACGACGGCCTGACCGTCGTTTTCGCCCGGGAGCGCGGCGCCACGTGCGTGGTGAAAGGGTTGAGGGCAGTAGGAGACTTCGATTTTGAGCTCAAGCAGTCCGCGATGAACCGCAAGCTGGCGCCCGACCTGGATACGCTGCTGCTCATTGCTGATCCCGAATACGCGTTCATCTCCTCGTCGCTGATCCGTGAGGTGGCGAGCCTGGGCGGCGCGGTGGACAGCGTCGTCCCGGCGACAGTCGCGCAACGCCTTCGCGTGCGCTGGCCCGCGGGAACCGGCCGCTAAACATGGACTCGGCTCTAGAGCTGCTCGATCGGCTCGAGCGCGTCCTGCAACGCAACCTGGGCCGGCTTGGCGCCGGGCATCGCCAGGCTATCGAGGCTGAGACCATCGGGCTTCTGCGGATGATCCGCGCGGCGCTTCCCCGCGAGCTGCACCATGCAGCCGGTATGCAGGAGGAGGCGGAAGGGGTGCTCACCCGCGCGCGTGAGGAGGCGCGACGGTTGGTCCTGGAGGCGCAGGCGCACGCCCGCTCCCTCGCCGAAGCACGCCCCTCCGGTGGTCAGGTCAGCATGGAGGAGGTACGCCGCGAGGCCGACCGCGTGCGCCGCGGCGCCGACGAATACGCGGTGCAGGTGTTGCACAGGCTCGAGGGAGAGGTGGAACGTGTGCTTGCAGCCATTCGTCGAGGTCAGGAGGTGCTGCGCGGACCAAGCGCGCCAGCGGGGCGCGAGCCTTCGGCCGGGGCGGGTAGGGATCACCTTCGTTGACACTGAAAAAACGGCCTCCCTATAATGGGAAAGTCTGACGGAGGCTGCGCGGCGATGACCGTAGATGTGCGCTCCCTTCGAGCCGAGCACGGAGCCAGGCTGGTTGTGGACCTTCACGAGGCGATCCCAAGCCAGATCTCCGAGGTTCCGTTCTCCGAACCTGTCGAAGGGCGGCTCGTGCTGACGAATCTTGGCAGCGTCCTCCACATCGACGGCCACCTGGGGACACAGATCGACCTCTCCTGCGACCGATGTGCCAGGCCGTTTCGATACCGCCTCGAAGCCAGGATCGCGGAGGACTTCGAGTGGAGGGGGAATGACGGTCTGATCATGATTGACGGGGACACGGTGGCGCTCGACCTGCAGGGGCTGGCGCGCGAACATTTGCTGCTGGCGTTGCCGATGGTGGCGCGCTGCGACGAGCTGTGCGAAGGGTTATGCGACCGATGCGGCCGCGAGCGTCGGGCCGGTCAATGTAACTGCACCGATGATCCGGTCGATCCACGACTGGCGCCTCTAGCGCGCTGGCGTCGTGTCCTGCCGGAATAGAGGAGGACTTCCGTGGCTCAAAAACGGCGTCATTCACGGGCCAGAACGGCGACTCGGCGCAGCCGATGGAAAGCCGCGCCCGTGACGCTTGTCACGTGCCCGCAGTGCAAGTCGCGGATCGCTCCGCACCGCGTCTGCCCCTCGTGCGGCTACTATGCCGGGCGGGAAGTCATCGCCGTCGAGGCTCGGCGTTCCAAGAAGAAAAAGGAAACCTAACACTCTCCCGTGGCCTCAATGGCGCGTCGCGGGTCGACGATCGCGGGGATGGGGCTGAGTATTCCTCCCCGCACGATGACCAACCACGAGATCGAAGCACTCGTCGACACGTCAGACGAGTGGATCCAAACACGTACCGGCATCCGTGAGCGCCGTATCGCGGCCGACGACGTGGCCACATCGGATCTCGCGATCGACGCCGCGCGCCAGGCCCTGGAGCGCACCGGTGTGCGAGCCCAAGACCTCGATCTGGTGGTTGTCGGCACGGCCACCCCCGACATGCTTTTCCCCGCCACCGCCTGCCTGGTGCAGGATCGGCTTGGTGCGCGGCGGGCAGGTGCTTTCGACGCCTCCGCAGCCTGCAGCAGCTGGGCATACGCGGTGGCTGTCGGGCATGCAGCGATCGCGGCC
>Ga0187893_10006235_pt1 | contig 20594 bp, 25 predicted proteins | sample MA1701074metaG_FD_139574 | JGI IMG/M metagenome (GOLD analysis project Ga0187893, IMG submission 139574) | White microbial mat communities from a basaltic lava cave in the Kipuka Kanohina Cave System on the Island of Hawaii, USA - MA170107-4 metaG ...
CAGATGCTTGCAAGTTAGCGAATGAATACGTGCATAACGCGATAGTGAACTCAGTTGCCGTGGGCGGCGGGCTGATCGTGACAAATCCGGTTTCCGCCATCTATAATGACGCAACCCGTTACCAAACCATCGCGGCGCTCCAGCACGCGGTGGAAGAAGTCAGTCTCCTCGATCGTTTTCACGAATTGATACCCGAGACCCAGACCAATTTCGTGTACGCGATTCCCGAAGCAAAGAGCTTTTCAGACGTGGCCGGAGTGCGCGGCAGAATTGTAAAGATAGGAAAGTCTGCAGTGCCCGCGTCGTTCGTTGAATTTGGAGCGTCAAGGCATGTAGCGTCAGCAGTCGTCGCGTACATGCGCTTTGATCCGTCGTTCAGGTCGGCGATAAACATAAGGTACGACGCAAAGCTGCTGCGGCTCTGCCAAGCCTTTTTCAAGGTGTCAAGCTACGACAGGATCAAGGAACCAGCGAAAGTAAAGAAAAAGGAAGGATCGACTGTAGAATGGGGGACACAAGTTGCGCTGAAGAAGGAACCGAATGCAGAGATCATATATCACAGGGGAGACGTAGGCAAAGAACCCATGATAACCGTCTTTGGCAAGTCCCCGGCCGAAGTGGTCGCCAAGATCAAAACCATACTGAAGAAATATCAATGAACTTGAATCGTTTTACCTTAAATATGGCAAGAGGTTCAAAAAAGTGACAAGTAAATGAAGGCAGTAATTCTGGCCGGAGGTCTGGGCACCAGGCTTCAACCATACACTTTTTTCATTCCAAAACCTATGCTGCCGCTGGGAAACAAGCCCCTGCTCGAGTACATTATCGAATGGATAAAGAACTCGGGCGGAGTCAACAAGATAGTAATCTGCGTTAGCTATCTTCACAGGACTATTGAAGATTATTTTGAGGATGGCGCACGCTTTGGGGTAGAGATTGAATACGCGCGGTCTGAGAGGCCCCTTGCAACTGCCGGGCAGCTAAAAACCGCGGAACGGCTACTTGACGAGCCCTTTGTATGCGTCTACGGAGATTCGGTTTACGAATTCAATCTTCGCAAGATGATAAAGGCCCACAAGGCGTCTAAAGCATTTGTCTCGATGGCCCTCCTCTCCTACTCTACGAGGCTAAAGTACGGATTCATCGACGTGAATGGCCAGGACAGAGTAAAGGCATGGAGGGAGAAACCTGAGATAAGTGGCCTCATAAATATCGGGTGTTACGTGATGGAACCGGACTTTCTCAGAATCATCCCCAAGTCGGGAGCTTTTGGGATGGATCACGCTGTAAGAAAGTGCCTGGATCTCAAAAAGACTGTCAGGGCTTTCAAGATTGATGGAGGCTTTATCGACATCGGCGACAAGAAATCTTATCTTGACGCCTACAAGGAATATGCGAGCAGGCTGGGCAAGATCTAGATGGCCAGCGTCGCTTTGTTCGAAGACGCGCAGTGGCAGAACTTTGCGCCTCTAACGCTTACGCGCGCTACGTTTGACCTGAAGGTTGGAGTCAGGACCTTTTTCGAGGAATATGGCGAACCTCCTCAGACGCTAATCGCGAGGGAGTACCTTGCACCCGTTACGCACGAAAGGCACGGTCAAAGTACAGTGAACCCAAGCGGCATTGACGCAGACACCATATTCATAAACGGCCTTGTCCACCCGGGGGCTCTTCAGCTGGATCGCCTTGCTGCCATCGCACATACATTCGCTATAACGTCTGGGGGTCGGCTCGTTGTGGCAAGACTTTCAAGAAAAGCCATCGAGTATCTGACGGACTGCGCGGCCAAGGGAATGAGAATAGAAACGAAAAAACTCGATGTCGGAAAGTCGACAGAACTGGGAATGCAGGATGCCCGCGGCCTGCTTTCCGAGCCCTGGAACATCATCGCCGCGCTTGAAAATTCGCTCTCGATGCAGCTCTCAGGCTCTTCAGGTCAAGCAGAGAACCCGTCAATCTCGGGCGCCAGGATAATTGGCAATGGCCGCGTGACCGTGAGCCCAGACGCCGAGATAGAAGAAGGCACCGTACTTGACACGACCGCCGGCGGGATCTATATCGGGCCTCAGGCTCTTATCTCGCCAAGCAGGATAGCTGGTCCCGCGTACATTGGTGCCAAGACACGGGTAAAGCAGTTCACCATCATAGAGTCGAGCTATATCGGCTACAATTGCAGGGTTGCTGGAGAGATTGAACAATCCATAGTCTCGGATCACACCAACAAGGCCCACGCCGGATTTCTCGGGCATTCGTACGTCGGAGAATGGGCCAACATTGGCGCCATGACCACAACTTCTGACCTCAAGATGACATATGGCAGCATAAAGGTGAACAGTTCCAATGGCAAAGGCAAGGTGGACACCAAGTTGAACAAGCTCGGTTCCTTCTTTGCCGACATGTCCAAGACCTCTATAGGAACATTGGTCTATAGCGGCAGACGGATCGGAGTCTCCTCGCATTTGCACGGACTGGTTGCGGATGACGTACCAAGCTTTACGATATATGGGAAGGGGATCGGAGCGAAGAATGTCGAGCTGCGTCTGGATTCGGCCATAGAGACGCAGCGGAAAATGATGTCGAGGCGCGGGCAGAAAATGAGCAAGGCATATGAGCAGATGATCGAGCACGTTTTTTCCATGACCGCGACCGAAAGAAGGCGTGGTCACGCAGGAAAGAACAAGTTCTCCATCTGAGCACTACATGTAGTCAAGACCCTGCTTTTCCTTCCAGAGACCGAGCCTCTGATGGAGCCACGGGTAAAAATTGGCATCTCCCTTCTCGAACTCATTCTTTACTAGCCGGATTATTTTTCTAGAGACCTCTCCGGGCCTGCCGTAAAGCTGCTTCTTGTGCGAAAGCCTCACTCCGAGATCGCTGCCTTTCCTGTGAGCCTCGTCTATCATTGACACTATCCATGCAGAACTGAGCGGTGGCACGAGAACATTGCTTTTCGCGTCGAATACTGTTTCAGGCCTGTCGGTGTTTAGCCTGACGGTAAGTGACATCACCTTTGGAAAATACAGGAGCTCTTCCTGCATCGAACCAGAGTCAGTCATCTCTGCCCAGCAGCGCCCGCTGTCAAGAAATTCTATCACATGAGCATACTCCTTCCATAGCGGGGTTATCAAAAACTTTTCCGGATGCTGGTCTGCCAGCCTTTTCAGGCCTGATTGCAGACCATATTGTTCAAGTGCGGATGCAGTGGCGTTGAGCATGACGAGAACTATTTTCTTGTCCGAGTTCTTTATCAGATCAGTCAGCGCTCCGATAATAGACTTGAACCGGCGGGGCGTCAGGTTCTCGCGCCTGTGGATATCCATCCTGATCCACTCGTCGTGTTCCAGCTGAGGATAAACGTCAAAGATGCTCTTGTGAGGCTTTTGCTTTCGCTTCATGTCTATGGCATCAACCACAGAGTTGCCGACGACATAGACGAAATCCTCCGGATAACCTTCCCTGACTAGATGATCCTTGTTCAGCTGGGTCGGGGCAAAAAAGAACTGGGTCCCTGCCGAGCAGATCCAGGTATCTATCTGTTCTGGAAACGGCTCCTCCCTCGCCAGGAACCACTTGCCTTCGAACTGGCTGTGGATGAACTTCTGGATCTCGAACCTCGTAGGGTTGGCGCGGGTCTTTAGGTGCCGAATGGTCTGCGGGCTCATTGACCTGAGCCCTGCCTCATTCTGCCCGACCTTCTGGCCCATCCCAAAAACCCACGCCAGCGGAGCAATCCCTGCTACGAGGGTATCGCCATGCACAATGGGTAAAAGGGGTTCTGCACCAAAATGCTTCTGGCAATAGCGTCCGAAATATCCGAACTTGATTATCATCTCGCTTGCCTTCTCCATCAGGTCTCCCCTGATCTGGAGGTTGCAGCCCACGTGCCCTCCCAGGTTGAATTCCTCAATCCCGAATCCAAGAACGTCGTCGAAATGCTGGCCTGTATTGATGACAAAAACGGGCAGCTTTTGCTTTGCCGCCTCGACTACGAGCGGGGCCTGTTTGTAAAAGTCGGGCTTTGTCCCGGTCACTATGGACAGTATTGGGCTCCTCTGCTTTCGAGCCCTTGCAAAGACCGAGCCGAGATCTTCAGAGACTTTGATGGGAAGGAGTTTCCTTGATACGTCGATCCTCCGCATTGAACCTTTTCCGGTCAACGGAGATCATCCAGGTTCGTATAGTGGGCCCTTCTACCAGATATAGCCAGCAGGTATCCTCCAACTGCCATCACACCTGCGCCCGCGCCCAGGAAAAAGTACGGAGCGTAGCCAACCGCCCCTACAATGTACTGGTCATCGATGTTTGGAAGCATCGTAATTGCGACGGCCATGCCCGCCATCATGATGACTCCGGCAGCTATCAGGAGCATGCCGCCAGTACGAGTGCCATAGGATTTGGCCATGCCATATACAAACCCGGCCATAACCAGGCAAGGCGCCGCCGAGATAAACAGGATCTGCAACAACAGGCTGCCAGGTTCGACAACCCGGCCCGGCCCCGTCCCATCAGGTCCGATTAGAAAGTTAAAGAAAGAAAGCAGTAGAGCCGCGAACATTACGGACAGCCCGAGCGATGCAAGAGACATCCAGCTCTCAAGCTTCATTGTCAGTTCACCAGTGTCCTTTATTGGTAATTAAATGGTACGGTTACACGATGCCAACCAGGCCGGCCAGTTCTTTTCTGCTTGCGGAGCCAAGAATTTCAGCCGACTTTTCCGGCCTGACTTGATTCACGTACACCCCAAAGCCCCGCTCAAGCCCGGACCAGGTGCTCAGCTGCGGATATACTTCAATGTGCCAGTGTATCTGGCGGCTGTTCTTCTTTTCAGGAGAAAGGTGGAACACCAGGTTAAACGGCGGATCCTTCAGAGTCTTTGACATTCCACCAAGAGTGGCCCTCATCATCAGCGCCAGGTCGTTTATTTCTTTTTGAGTGATCTTTGAAAACGAGGTCATGTGCCTTTTCGGATATATCCAGAATTCGTGCTGGTATGTCGGCGCCCAGGGACTGAACGAAAGAAAGCTGTCCGTCGCCAGGATCTGTCGGGGGCCGCTCGATTCCACGGATATAATATTACACGCAGGACAGTTGCCATTCTCGTTCATGAACCTGTGCGATCCCTCGGCCTCCATTTCTATCACCGGAGGAATACTGGAAAAAGTAACTATGTGGAGGTGCGGGTGGGACATGAGAGCGCCGGCTCCGGCTCCGCTGTTCACATAAATCGAGACATACGTCACGCTTTTCTGCGTGTAGAGCCATCTTACTCGGTCTTGTATAACAACTAGGACGTTCGCCCACTGCTCAACTGAAATTTGTGAAAGGCTCTGCCTGTGCTCCGGCGAAGCGACAACTATCTGGTGATAGCCGTACGCCGGTTCGCTGTAGAGCGGCTTGTCGCTATATGTGGAAGTAGGAACTGTTGCAACTATTGGGTCTGTATTGTGAAAGACTCTGACAGACCAGTCGTCAATTACGGTGTCTTCGCTGTCAGAAAGTCTCTGTAGCATCCCGTCCTTGACCACGAGCGCAAGGATCGCAGGCTCGGTCATGGACTCGTTACCAGGGCAGTAAGGGCACCTGCCCTCTTCCCCGCGCCTGTCCAATGCCATCGACTGGTCGCCCGCGGGTACGACCACAAATTTGTCAAGAACGTAATCTTTGCGAAGATCTCCCAAGCACCATTCTACCTGAAAAATGCTCTATTCCGTTTTAATTAAAGGTTCTGTAGGAACTGATTAGCCGCCAAGGGTGAATTCAAACGCCTTCAAGCATCGCGTGCAGATGTACTTCCCGCTTTTTGTCGTCCCGAAATCCTCTGTCTTTTTTCCTGATTCGTCGACGACTGTACGCAGGCAGTAGGCGCATTGTTCCAAGAGGAATTCCAATAGGCGGTCTTGATATTAAAGCAGCAGGCTGGTTCCGTCTCAGACGCTCACAAAAATTAAATTGATCAGCAATGCTTTCGTCGATGTGAAAGACGTAAAGCTGGTTTACGTTTTGCTCGACGGTATTGGTGACCTCCCGCATCCTGCCCTTAATGATCTGACGCCTCTTGAGGCCGCGTTTACCCCCAACCTTGACGCCCTTGCGCGCAATGGACTGATGGGCAGAGTCATAAGCGTCGGAAAGGGCATTGCGCCACAGTCCGATATTGCGGTCTTTAACATGCTAGGCTACAGCTTCAAGGACGGCAGCTACGTAGGAAGAGGCGTAATCGAATCAATAGGCTGCCGGATAGATTTTCGAGACGGCGACCTGGCGCTACGAGGCAATTTTTCGTCCGTTGACGACAGACTACGGATCGTCGACAGAAGGGCAGGCAGGGTAATCACAAGTGAGGAAGCGGGGTCTGTCTGCAAGACCCTGCGTGAAGGCGTCAGGTTCAGCGACAAGAACGCCTCACTTGCACTGGAACCGACCGTTGCCCACAGAGTGGTGATCAGGCTCAGGCACGACAAGATGAAACTGTCGGACAAGATAACAAACACCGATCCGGCATACGACAAAATCGATGGCATGGGCATCGCAAAGTCGACGACTGGAACGATGCGCGTTCAAAAGTCAGAGGCGCAGGACAAGACCGAGGAGGCAAAAATGGCCGCGAAACTCCTTAACGAGTTTACCAGCCAGACTGTCCAGCTCTTGAAAGATCATCCAGTCAACAGGGCAAGGGCCGCTGCAGGCAGACAGCCCATGAACTGTATCCTTGCAAGGGACTCGGGCAACAGGTACCCAAAAGTCATGCCCATAAGGCAGAGACACGACATGGAAGTTGGCTGCATCGTAGACATGCCTGTTGAGATCGGTATATCAAAGGTTCTGGGGATGCGGATGTTTCAAGGCGGAGATATTAACGACTATGAAGAAAAAGCCAGGGTTGCTGCCAAAGGACTGGACGAAGTGAACGCCGTGTACGTCCATATCAAGGGTCCGGATGAATTTGGTCATGACGGCGACGCGAAAGGAAAGAAGAGGAACATTGAAGACATTGACAAGCGATTTTTCGGAACACTCAGAGAGGCACTAAAGAATTACACAGCGATAATAGTTTCAGGAGACCACTCTACTCCGTGTGTCAAGAAGGGTCACAGTGACGATCCCGTGCCTCTGCTAGTTTCTGGAAGCAGGATCAAACAAGATGGCAGCGCAAGGTTCACAGAAAAGTATGCAAAGACAGGAGCGCTTGGGCTGCTGATGGGAGCCGATGTCTTGGATACTTCCATAAGGTTAGCAAATGGCTAGTTAGGCGCCCATCAGACGCAGGAGGTACCTGCGATAATAGATCACAAGAACAACTCCCACCAGTATCGGCGCTATCCCGTAAAAAAACAGTCCAAGCGATACAAGTAACAATCCTGCTATAAGCATCGCCAGCCCAGCCAGCGGGTTGATATACTCGAATTTAACCAAGCAAAAAAATTTATGGCTTGAATCTAAAAAGCGTTTTGTCACGCAATGCAGGTTCTACGCTCGGCTCTTGCCATACTTCCAGAAGGTTCAGTCAGAGATGAGGGGACATTTCTGATGCTGGCAATTCTGCTCGCGGCGTTCGTTGGTGCTGCAATCTACCTGAGGATAAGAAACAGGGGAAAGGAAAAAGGCGATCCTGGATGACTAGATGTGAGCAGCCACAGTCAATCCGGAGAACAGAGTAGTAAGGATGCCCACAACAGAAGCAGGCGCAGCCGCGGGGAACTCCTCCTGGAGCTGAGGATGATACGTGTGGACGGATCTGTCGTTCGTTTTATCGCAGCTAGTGCACTTCCATAGAACACCCTCGTTACAGGAACCACAGTATTCTGTCGCTATCATGTCGCCGCCACATGCCCTACAAAGCACACTACATTATGTCGACGCTTGCTTTTAAAGGATCAGTCTTAAGCAGGCCGTATTTGTGGAACTCTTACCGTGATGATCATTTTGAACGACATGAGGATGTCCTTGCACCTGTTTCTTATCGTTACTTCTGTGACGCCGGACAGGCTGGAAACATCGCGCTGCAAAATGTTGAAGCCAAGCAAGATCGATGCGAGATAAATGTACGCAGCCGCCAGGCCGTTCGGAGCTTTTCCGTCGGCAAGAAGGTGGTCGTCTGTCTTGTGGGCGATGTCTATAGCCAGCCTCTCAACCTTGGTATCGATCTTGGCCATGTTGGCCAGCTTTGCAATGTAGTGGTCTATTGCCATTGCAATCGCCGGTGGCTGAGACTGCTGATGAGAGCCGGTACCCTGCACTGGCGGCTGTTCTGTAAACACTCCCATCTCCATGACCATCATTCTGTAGTATTTCGATGCGAGCTTGACGGTTGACCTGTCCTGCTTGCTTGCACCGGTCGCTTCCACTATCTCTTCAAGAGATCTGACAACAGAGCACTTTTTGCACGCAAGGTAAATGGTCGCTGCGGCCATACAGGCTATCGACTTGCCCTTTGCCTCATGGTTGCTCTCAAAGTTCCGATAGAGCATTGCAGACGTCTCGACCAATAGTTTCGGAAGTGACAGGGCAGAGGCTGTCTCGTTTATCTTGGTCAGTACGTTTGAGAGACGCCGCTCCTGAGGAGAGACGATCCTGCTCCTCAGGTGCCATTTGCGGATGCTGTTCATCGTCTCTGCCATCTGATAATCTATAGACTTGCCCGCGTAGTCCCTTGATCCATATGCTATCTCGGTGCGAAGGCCGTAGTCGTGTAAAGCAAAACTCGTGGAGCCGCTCGCCCGTGTGTTCTTGGATTTTTCCTCAAAGTCGGTAGAATTTGACTCACGGCCATAGTCATCAACCTGATCCATTACGACGCAACCGCATCTTTCGCAGATGTATTCCCCCTTGCTGTGGTCCTGGATCAGGTTGGCCTTGCATTCGGGGCATTGCGTGTAGTATTCGGCCGATGTCATCGACTACCTCGCCCTCTTGCGCAATGCCGTCTTTTCGCGTCCCCGGCCTTTGGCCATTCCACCGCTGAAAACCTTGGAACCTGCAAGCCTGCCTGTCCTGTCCGTCATCGGAATCACTGAGGCGTAAGGAGCATTTACAGGCCCTATCAATTCCGCGATCCTTCCGACCCTTTTTCCGGCTGCATCGACGAGCAGTTCGCCTGCCTTTATTCCTGCCGACTCTGGATTGAGCCGGACGATAAGCCTTCCACTTTTTGCAAGATGCATGACCTCCCCTATATTCCCCACTTTGGTAAACAGCATTGTGGATAACTTGCTATCATTCGCTTCTGTCAACAATTCTTTGTATTTCGATAAAGAAGATTCTTGCTGTTTATTCAGAAAATTCTGGTTCGATCTTACTTTTTCGATGATGCGCCCTTTTGCTTTTTTCTTTGCGACAACCTGTCCGCCACCTCCCTTATCATCTGCGACTTTTTGATTCCTTCTTTCTTTGCGACCATGACGTATCCAGATTTTGTAAATGATCTGCGCGGAAATTTCGCGTCGGTTCTTATCTCCTGATCTGAGAAGACAAAGCCAGCGGCCTTTGCTGCATCGGCCAGTTCCTGCACGGTCGGATCAAAGATTGCCTTGTCGTGATGGACCTTCCGGCCCTGTCGTCTCTTGAGGTTCTTGTTAAAGTAATCAAGCCAGAGAATCACATGGTCATAGTCCTTCAATTTGATCAGCGTAAAATTACTCGATAACTTACTAATAAACTGAAGCAAGTTGCGTTTTTGATTGAGACGCTCCGAACTTCCGAATGCGTATACATGGAAGTGCTGATTGCTTCCAGATTTTCGGAGAACTACGAGGGCTTTGCAGCGGCGCTTTTGACCAGCACGGCGTTAATGACGCCGTCCTGCCCGGGTCGCGAGGTCACTCTCGCAGATCCGCTTTCCGTTTCTATCATCGCTCCCTTGCTAATGACACCTCTTCTTTCATAGTCCCTGTTAGCAGGGTTCTCTGTTACCCTCGTGATCTTTGACTTTGTGGACTTTCTCGATTCGGGGTCAGTTACATTGGCAAACTCTGCGGTCTTGAAGGCCGCCTTGACGTTATTTCCTCTCGTTCTGCGCGTGACGATTTGCGTTGGCCCCGCAACAGCTTCGTTTGGATATCGGTCAATCTCGAACTTTCTCCTTCCCCGCAGGGCCACCTTGCGGCCGCCTGTGAGTTTTCGCCCTGCAAGGTTTTCTATCGACTTGCGCATAGCAGTCCAGACAGTAATTCGCTCTCTAATTAAGACTTTTCTGGAGTGGGGATCTGCTGAGGCGGAGATCGCGGTACGGGGGGTTTCTTGTCCGCAGTCGCTATCAGCTTGCTTTTCATCGCCGTTATGTCTGCGATTCCGAAATAGTCCTGGAACTTTCTGGTGGTCCGGTAGACCTTGAGCCGACCTAGGCTTTCGTGCTCTATGAATTGCAACTGTTCCAGCTCTTTGACGTGGGTGTAGACCTGGCTGCCCCTTATCTGGACGAGCCTCTTTGAAGTCACTGGCTGCTCGTAAGCAATGTACGAGAGTGTCTTGAGTGCAGACGATGCGATTATAGGGTGTTGAGCGAACCTGCGAATCAGGGGCGTGAACGCCGGCTTTAGCTGAAAGACAAAGTTTCCGTTATCCAGCTGGATAATTTCTATCGCCTCGAAAGCGGATCTGCACTTTTTCATCAAGTCATTGAGGACTCGCAGCGTTTTCTCCTTTGAGGTGGTCCCTGAAGCTCTGATGAGTTCGTCCACCGACAAGGGCCTGCCTGCCGAATAGAGAGCCGCCTCCACCCGCGCCACAACTTCATTTTCTGGAAGAGATTCGCGCAGAACCATTATCTTATTCCTGCACTGGCTCTGCGGCTGGAGGCACGAGTGTTATCTTTACGTCGTCAGAATCCTCTGGCTGTTCTAGGTCTACCTTTGCTTTCATTGCAAGGTATAGCATGGCGATAAAACATCTTGCCACCTCCACCGGCTCCATCTTGCCCACCAGCGTCTTGAACATCAGGATCCCGTCTGCACTCACGATATCCATTATCATCTCCTCATATCCCTGAATTATCTTCTCAAACTTTACCAGATACTGGTCAAAGTCAAACGTTTGGACCGGTTCGAGCTCCAGCTGCTTCTTCTTTGGGCGAGGATGCGCCAGCTCCATTACCATGTTCTCGAGCATCTGGAGTAGATCCTCGACTGAGACGGGATAGGTAGATTCAATCCTGAAAGGAAGTTCTACCGGGTTGAGCTGGGGGACGGGCTGCTGATTCTGATCTTCTATGCTCCTTTTCTGCATCGCGATCTTTTCAAGCGCGAAAATACTCTCTACCTTTAGCCGGTAGATCATGGACGATGACACGGCAGCAATGCCGCATATCCTGAGATCCCTGTTGCCAGTTGCATCGATTATTCTGATAAACATTTCCAGGAGACCTGCCAAGTCTACACTCCAGACATCCTTTCTCACAAGGAGCGAGGGGTTGAAAAGGAGGTTCAGCGGGGGCTGAGCCATCGACTTTTTGCTGTCCGGTTGCTCTGGTCGCTCGGCGGTCAATTCCTTCTCAACTGTTTCTGAATTGGATATAATACTTGTTTGTGAACCAAATTACGTGCACAGGTTAGTTCTGAATCATCGGTTCTGATTGTTCCTTTCGGCAATTGGGTGAATCGGTAGCAGCATTTATTTTGTTCCTTTGAACCAACGGGAGTATCCGCAGATGGGCAAGAAGCGTGCCAGCCGCATTGTAACGTTCGGAGGTATCGGCGTGATTGCCGCAGTTGTCGGGTTCATGGTCTTTCTGCAGGTTGAGAACGCAAGGAACAACGAATTCAAAAAGTCGATAGATGCCATAGCCACGGAAACGATATCATTGACGCGTGAATATCAGGTTGAAGAGGGCAAGTGGGTAGACAATGAGCATGACAATGCCACAATGATCATGAAGATCGATGAGTATTCGCCACGCTATCAGGATCTGATTGACCGGGCAAATGCCCTAGATACACCGGAAAAATACGCCGTGGCAAAGAAATTTCTAGTAATGTCAATAGAATCAGAAAAGCAGAGCAACGAGCACCTTCGCAATCACCTGCAAACCGGCGATCCAGAAGAGTACGAGAGGTCAGTGGATCTATTTTCGCGGTCGCTTCAATATAGCGCCGAATACGATGCAGCCATAGGCGCAGCTGGCTGATATCTAGGTTTTAATTGCGGTCTACCAGATGTCGTCATGCTGGGCCCATAGTTCAGCTTGGATAGAATGGCTGCCTGCGGAGCAGTTGGTCGAGGGTTCGAGTCCCTCTGGGCCCGTGTTAATTATGTCCCGAGTCCACAAGCCTTATTAATAAGCATTACGCAATTGACGTATTGGTGAGGAAAAACGCGGTCGATCGTTCGGTCTTGAAAGGTGAAGCCTATGAAAATTTCCGGCAGGCCATAAAGAGTCCGTGGACGCGGGACCCGTACGAACGAAGGTTAATCCGATTCCTTGATCTGCAGAAGCAGACGCCCGATGGATTTGTTGCAATGGCAAGGAAAGACCCAGGCTCCGCTGAGAAGGCGATAATCAAGTTCATCGTCGACGAAAAAGACCGGGTTGAAAAGAAGGAGATCACAGGCGCCACCGTTGGCGGCACCTTGAAAGCTATCAGATTGTTGTTAGAAATGAATGATGCTCTTCTGAACTGGAAGAAGATTCGAAGGATGCTTCCTAGAGCCAGACGCTATGCGCTGGACAGGAGACCTACGCTTGAAGAAATCAGGGCGATCGTAGATCATAGCGACATCAGAGGAAAGGCTCTCACACTGCTATTCGTATCCAGTGGGTTGCGTGAAGGAGCGATCGAATACCCCATGACGGTAGGGGACTACTCCAAGATCCAGAATGGCCATGTTACCGCCGGCAAGCTTGTTGCATATCGCGGTGACGCAGAACAGTACATCACGTTCATTTCGCCGGAAGCCTGCACCGCCCTTGATGCTTATCTTAAGTTCCGCCAGGATCACGGCGAAACGATCAGGCCTGATTCGCCGCTTTTTCGTGATAAATTTGACCCAATTGTGGGCAAGTACGGTCATCGCAAGGAGAACGCTACGGTCAAAGTTGTGCCTATGTCGGGTTCCTCGATAAGGAAATACTATAACAGATTGCTTCACTCGCTCGGGATTCGTACAGAGAAGAAGAGGCGACACGAGTTTCAGTCAGTCCATTCCCTACGAAAATACTTCAAAAGCACAGCGGAACTTGGCGGAATGAAACCGATAAATGTCGAAACGCTTATGGGGCACAGCACTGGCATTTCTGATTCATATTATCGACCGACTGAGCAGGAACTACTTGCTGACTATGTCAAAGTGGCTAATAATCTAAGCATCATGTCAGTTGGCAAGATAAAGCAGGAAATGGAAATAGAAATGGAGACCAAGATACAATCGGCAGTCGAGAAGGAGATACGAAGAATCCTTACATTGGCGAGAGAAAATCCTGTTTTACTAAATGTAAAGCCTGATGAATTGACAAAACTAGTACCAAGATCAGCGCAGCTCGACACCTAGCTACGATTCGATTCAACCCTTTATTTTCTTTGCAATTGTAAACCAATCGTCTCCATCTCCCTGTAGGTCAGCATCTTTTATCCATGGGTCGCGAAACGGCTTAGCAAATTGCCAAATAAGATCTAGTAAGGGCCTAGCCGCGACACCTAGCCCAAACTTACTGAATTTCTTATGATACATTAAAAGCACATTAGGTGATCGCATCGAAAGGGGTAAACTCTCAAGCTCCGGAACGATCTCAGCTACAAGCATCGGGATCTCGAACGTCTCTAGCTTCTTTGAAAGTTTGATCTGGATATTGACCAGTTTTTTAAAGGCCGTTGATACCAACATCGAGGCCATCTCCTTATCGGAAAAAGTATTAGGTAACACGAATGCGGTGTAGATGAAGAATCCCTGGATATAGTCTAAATATCGTTCAAAAACATCGTACAGGATCTGCGCCATTTCCTGCTCTTCTCGTTCAGTTCTTGGCTGAGAAGGACGAGACTTCTGATAATCCCGATACATTTTGAAGCAAGACTCAAGCAGATCTATCAACACCACTTCTAACCTATCAATCTGTTCTGGGATGATTACAAGAGGGTTAGTTTCTACGACGACCCATTTGTTGCCCCTCTGGTTAGTCTTTTTCTTTTCCGTTCGAATCATTCCTTTTTCCTTAAGTGTCTGCAATGCAGCGTTTATCGGACCATTGGAGAGAATGCCGTCCAATTCTTGTTTTATGCCCTCGGTGGTCTCGCCGGGGTGTTCGCTCACACATTTCAGGACTATGCTTTCAGAATCCTTCTTTTCCACCATTGTGTATACATATCCGTATGTATGAATACATAGCATATAAGTGCTATGCGCGGTTGCTGCGGGCTATGTCATCAAAAACGACTATTTTGATTGGCCATGAGACGCGGGATCTTTTGAAAAGGCTTGGTGGTAAGGGCATGACCTATGATGCCATCATCTTAGAGCTGATTCGCAAGAACGGGGTTTCCCATCCATGAAATCCCAGTCGAAATACTGTATGGCAGTCGATTGTTTGAACTCGCCGCAGGTCGAGATCGACATCCACCTGCATACTCAAGTGGTAACAATTCATGTTTGCAATGAATGCGTCCATAAATTCCCAAGCGGAGATCTGAAATGAAAAAAGCACGCAGTTTGGAAAGCTTCCAGGCCTCGAGCCAAACTGCAGTTTTGACGCAAACCCCGCTCGGAGCTGCGCAATGGCTTTAACGACCTCGCCTCAAATTAACTTTAAAACCACGAAGCAGAGACGCTACCGTCAAAATGAGCGAAGACTATTCTATCATCGAAGGAATATCGCCGCCCCCCTCTCGCCCGAAGCCGAAGACCGCCTGAATTTGACGCCTGGGGATACCTATGTGAAAGAAACCATCGCCGGCAACACGATAATTTTGACTTTTTACAGGAAGGACATTACGATCGAGGGACGTGAAGGGGCTTGACACATTTCAGACTAGAGATGACCCAAGACGGGGAGGCCTCATGATATGTCTACGCTCCCAAACTCTGTATTGTGCAAGGGTTGTCACGTGGCCATAATCTTCAAGCTTGAGGCTGGCAAGAAGTCGGCGTATGATCAGCACGGGAGGCATTTTTGTGCCGAGTACGAGGAGCTGAAACGTGCGACAAGTGACGCCAGCTTAATCAGCGCTGCCGACACCGTTGTCGCTGCCTTCAATGTGATCCTTCAGGGCCACCGCTTGCGACTCGTCGTGGAGAAAGGACCGTGAAGGTGCATGACCACCACGACAGCCGAGCAGCGAAAACCGATACTAAAGGCGATTGTCGTTAGGAATGGATTCTGTTATCTCAACAGGAAGAAAGAATTTCCTGTCCCGCTCTCACACACCTGGAAAATAGGCGATCTCTATCGGCTCGTTCCAGCATATGCCGATGAATATGAACTCAACTGGATCAGTGATGAGCATGTCAAAACCGTAATTGACGCTTACATGCTGGACAGGGGTGACGGCAAAGATAATGCAAGAAAAGAGCCTGGAGACGATGATAAAGGCAAGTCCAGTGCGGAACTCTTGATGGAGCTTGCCCGCGAAAAGATCGACAAGGTTTTCAAAGACCAAACCGGTCTTGCGTATGCACTCGTGAGCATTGCCTACCATAGGGAAGTCTTGCCGATCGAAACTGGACGATTCAAGCGATACTTGGCGAAGTTGTTCTGGGATGAATATCAAAAGATAGTGACCAGCGAGCCGATCAAGGGGGTATCTCAAATATTGCAAGCGCAAGCGGAACATGAGGGGGAGACATTTCCACTCAATCTTCGGGTTGCTTCTTACATGGATTCCTTCTACTACGATTTGACCGATGACGAATGGCGATCTGTCAAAATAACGAAAAGTCACTGGGAAATAGAGACGGAAACCCCAATTCTGTTCACACGGCATAGAGCCTTGCCGCAGGTGGAACCTGATCGCGACTATGGCGACGTTACACTAATGGATTTCGTGGCCTTGACCAACATAAAAGACCCCACCCACCAGCTTCTAATTTGTGTCTACATCATTTCTCTCTTCATTCCGGATATTAGCCATCCGATCCTGAACCTCCATGGGGAAAAGGGAAGTGCGAAATCAATGCTGTTCACTCTGGTCAAGCTATTAGTTGATCCGGGCAAGCCAGCCCTTCACCATCGAGGAGGGAGAGAACATTGACGGAATTTTGTTTGCCGAATTGATGGAAAGCCTCCAGTCCGGCTATGACGCCAGCAGACCGATCGTACTGGCTCAGGGTCCGCCGAAGCTTCAAGGTCTGGTCATTGATGGCAAGCACAGGCTGTGCTGCATCTACGCCCTTGAGGAGAAGGGAATACCCGTCAAACCCCAGCCGTCGATCCTGTACGAGCCTATTACGTCAATGGATCAGTACCGAGCCCGGGTGTCGCATTACCTCATGATTAGCAAATCAAAGGATCCAAAGCTGGCAAGAAGGCTCATTGACCGGAACTTGGGTCAAATCGTATTTGCGAATTTGAGCCTGGGCGACGCGCTGCCTTCATACATCAACAGCCTGGGATTCGGAAGCGCATCGACGATCAAGAACGTCATCTTTGCCGTTAGAAAGCAAAGAGGAGTGACGCGGAAAGCCAAAAGCAGGAATCATGACACAGCGGGTCTTGGCGACTGGAATGAGGTCAAAATGCTGGATAGCAACGACAGCGTTTATGCAAGCCCGAAGGACGAGTTCGAAGTCATGGCCACCCAGAAGGCATGCCCCGGATGCGGCGTCGCACTTGTCATCATGACAAAGATGAGCGGCGGTACCGTAATTCAATTAAGACGCGCATCCGCGGAAACCGCTGCCGCACAGGTAAACGCAAAAGAGAAAAAGTCCAAGGACTAATGTTGGCAGGGGCATGATTTTTCAGAATGCAAGTAAAGGGGACGCTAAACATTAGCGTTGAAAGTCAGGAGGAATTGACAGCCGTCACGGCCTTTTTGCAGAGCAGAAAGAAAGTGGCGCCCGAGGCATCCATCCAATCAGCTGGATTTGGTCAATCCAATGACAATCTTTTGGATCTCGTAACGGAAAACCACCAGGAATTGATCGAATGGTTGAGGATTGTGAAGGTGCTGAGCCAGGAATTGCCCGTCAGGATCGACCAGACAGGGTTACATTGCAGACTGAGCGACGGTCCCGGCCGACAGGTGGTCTTTGATTCCCAGATAGGCAAGCCGCTCTTCAGCACTTACCATCTGAAAGTGCCGGCGATTGATATCACGATCCAGGACGTGGGTGTGCTCCTGCAGGCCATCGAGAGGATAAGGCTGAAAGGACAACCTGTTCATCTTTGGATCGAACGATCAGATCAAGGCGTTCTGCGGGTGGGTGAAGATTATTCCGTTAAGCTTGGCAGATGCGTCATTCTGAAGGAACGGGTCGAGCCGTCCAAAGCTGATGTTGGTGCGTCGTTGTCAATGAATGCGAGCTCGTCCTTTTGGCTGACAAGGAAGGCGCTGATAGCCCTGATGATGGATAACAAGGCCAACGCGTCATATGTCGATTTCGCGGCTGGAAGCAGCGAGCTTGTCCTCGAAAGCCACACGGAAACTGGGGACTTTTCAAAAAAGATAACAGAGCACTACCGGTGCACAAAGCCGTCGCGTAGCCGGCTCAATTATGTCGACTTGCTACTGCGATGCCTGAAAGCGAGCAGGTGCGAAAAAATAACCATCGACAACCTAGGGACCTTCCTTCAGATTTGGTTCAGCGGGAGCGTACATGCAAGGAGGATTCTTATCTTGGCCTGCAAGCGCATCGCCGAGAAGTCGGAGTCAATCAGCCAAGAATCATGAATTTTCAGCCTGTCCCATCTGTTGAACGTCGAGTGGGACGCACGCGCGCCCCACCCCGTATGAAAAGGCACAAGGGACCCCTACACATCGGAGCGATAGAAAATTGCTTTACAAGGTATGGGGGGAGTGAAGAAATCGAGATCGTGGGTTCATCGGTTGGTCTCTCAAGCTAAGATCTGGGTTGGTTTTCCTGGCCGAAGCTTTCGAGCTGGACTTAGCTACATGATTAGGATTATTCGCTTCATCAAACATAAGCTAGATACCGGAATGTCCCAATGAATAAGTACATCCTTTGAGGGCTAACAAGTCACCTGATTGTCTGCTAAACTACCCTCCGACCCACAGGAGCTACAAAAGGCGATTCTTCGACTACTTCCTACCTACGAACTAGTCCCAACCGAACTTAACGACTCAGCCGCCCATTTCAATTTCAAGGTTAAGCGGAAAGACACTAACTTTCCAATTGAGTTGCACGTAGTATATCCGAAATTTCGAGTAAACACATTGTTTGTTGCCCTCGGGATAAATTTACCTACGCAAAATGCCAAACTACGAGCTGAAGTTGCAAAGTTAGATTACCTTTACGAACTCCAACTTGCCCTCGACTATTTGCCAATCCGATATGAATTCGGACCTTCGGAGCAGAATCTTCAGTATCTTCGAATGTATATTCTGTTAAATCCGGACAGTGTTTTTGAAGAAAGACTTATCGAGGCAATAGAAACCATGACCAGAGCAGGCTCAATCGTCTTATCAAAAATACTTCTAACCGAACGTAAGTTAAAGCAATCAGAGGATCGAGAGGAAACGGCTTCGCTTCCAGTTTCGGTCTCGCAATCAACGCTTCCATTTAACATCAACATCAAAATAGACAACATCAACACAGCATCAGCTCAGCAGAGCATGACATCAGTCCAAACTGTCCACGTGACACAAGAAGAGAAAGTGGTTCTGGCTGACTTGATAAAAGAGATAAGAGATCTTCTGCTCTCTGAGGCGCTCAACACAAATCAGAAGGAAGAATTGGAACCAGAGATCAAAATTCTCGAAGTCAATCTTAAGAAGCCAAATCCAACGAAGACAAAATTCAAGCAAGCACTGATATCAGCTAAGGAGGTTTTGGATGGGGTTGCTGCGGCTGCCCCAATCGTCATGAAAATAATTGACCTTCTAGGGCGTTTCGGTTAGCTCGTTACGCGAAATCATTGCATTGCTGCTTGAAACTTGATGATCCCCCTGATGGCCTGCGCGCCACGCACGTATCCATCACACCAGCTGCCTTATCTATCACTGTCAGATTATTACGATCTGCAGTTTACTCACCCCAATCGGGCGTGGGGCCTCGTTGCAAAGACTCGACATGGTTGCAGCAACTACGGCTACCCACCGCTTGAACTCAATTTTCAATCGTCATTCCACTGAACGACAAGATGTCAGCCACTATGCACTACTTTTCAGCCACTACCTACAAGAGCAGCCAACTTTTATAGGGAGTGTCAGACCCTAGTTTGCATGCGCATACTGGCTATGAAGCTTTCAGCAAGTATTCGTTTGTTGATGCAATTACACTATGGAGTTTATTACCGATTTTGGAATCATGAGGGTCAATACCAGATGAGGTTTCGATAGATGCAAGACAACAATCTAACTGACCGCGCTCGCCTGTTATTGGCATTGGTGAACTTATCAGGTGGCCAAATTAATGGCCTCACCAGAATGCAAAAGATAGCACTTCTGATTAGCAAAGACCTCAACGAGGACTACAAAGACATCCCGGTATTTGATGACTGGATTCCTAACAAGTTTGGCGGTGTAAGTACACAAGTCTACTTAGCCAAGGACGAATTGGTAGAGGAAGGCCTGCTGATCGAAAAGGAGATCAGCTTGGAGAAGGGGAAGAAGATGAAGGTATATGATCTAACAGAACTAGGTAGGCATACGATGCAGGTAGTTCCGCTGAAATTACAACAGGCCTGGCAAGACTTGAGCTCCAAGATGCAAAATTACAATAAAGCTAGCACGAATGATCTACTAATGCTTTCATACGACCTTTATCCTAGACTTGCGATCAACAGTACGATTGTGCCAGAAGTAAACAAGCAAAGGGTGAAAAAGTTTTCGAGCCTCAGTCCATCGTTCGAGGAAGATATTGGAGCCATGCCATCACCACAAATCGACAAGAGAAAGGAAAAGATCAGGATGCTAGCCGCGGATGAGCAATTTTTCAAACGCAGGGATTACGAAATGCAGAAACTGCCGGACCTCGAAGCACGACGGAAGATGGCGGGAATTATTGGTCTGAAAAAGCCTCCTAAGCTCGACCCTTATGCAATTCACAGACTGGATAGTATCATGCAGAATGAGATACCAAAGGGTAAAAGGTTCGACCCTGTTGAGCTAGTTAGGTCAGTTCGTGGAGATTGAATCAACCCTCCCTTGTATATATCGATGCAAACGTATTCCTTTCATACATGGCCGGACAAGACGCTGACCCGCAACAATATCCCTTCGCCAAAGCGTTCTTCACAGGTCTACCAAGTGGAAAACAAGCTGGGGTATTTTCTCTTCTAAGTGGACTGGAAATATTAGATGTACTGAGAAAGTGGAAAGGCTGGGAATTCGAAACTCTTTCAAGAATGTCAACCCAGGAAGACCACATCAAGCATGTAATCGAGGGTGCAAGGGAAAGATACGCTGAGATCATTACTGAAATGTTGGCTGTCCCTGAGATTCGATTCATGCAACCTCTGCATCTTGACATCACTCAACTGTTGCATGACG
>Ga0187893_10006237_pt1 | contig 20590 bp, 26 predicted proteins | sample MA1701074metaG_FD_139574 | JGI IMG/M metagenome (GOLD analysis project Ga0187893, IMG submission 139574) | White microbial mat communities from a basaltic lava cave in the Kipuka Kanohina Cave System on the Island of Hawaii, USA - MA170107-4 metaG ...
GTGCGGCTGGTGTCGACCTGGCCAGCGGCTCACCGCTGCTATGGGAGATCGAGTCGATTACCCAAGCCGCGATGTCAAAGGTTTCCATCCTGGATCAAGGGGAGATCAATTCTGCAAACCTCCGGAACCAGGCTAAGGTCTACAAGTGGCAGGCCAAGCAAACGCGGACCTGGAGCTACATCAACCTCGGCCTCGCGGTTGTTGCTGACGTCACCAGTGCTATCTGGCCGCAGGCTGCGCCGATGATCCAGCAGGACGCTTCCCGCAACCTGGCCCAGTCCCGTGAAGGGATGAACACGATCTCCCAGCGCGGCGTACCGGTAGGCCCGCAGGAACCGACTCGCGCGAACCCATCTGGCGTCTCGATTCGCGAGGTGAAGTGATGCGCATTCCTCGTATCTTCGCCGAGACCAAGAACATTGGATCGACTCGCACACCGCATGCCGAGGCTGTTGGCGGCTCGGGTAGTGGTGCCCGAGGACTTGGTGAGGCCGTTGACAAGCTCCTGACGATGCGGGAGAAGCAAACCGAGGTCGCTCGTGAGCTGGAGTCCGAATTCAGGTTGAACAACGCCCAGGTCCTGAACGAGCAGAACGAGAACGAGCTGATGAAGACGCCCGACTCGAAGACGCACGTCGATCGCTGGGCGCAGCAGTGGGACAAAATCAGTCGGGGCGTGCGCGAGGGTGTGACTGACCAGGGCTTGCTCAACAGGCTAACCAAGGGCCTGAATCACCTTGGAACCCAGGCCCGCGTGAAGGCCGAGGGCACGGCGTTCGCGCTCTACCTCAAGGAAGCCGATTCCAACGCTGTCGGGCAGATCGCGGAAGGCCGGAAGCGCGCGATGATCGCAACCGGACCGGAGGATGTGAAGGAACAGATCGCGCATGCCCGGGCGACTGCCGACAAGATGGAGAGAGAGCGCGTCTGGGACGCCGAGCGCGCCGAGCGGTACCGCACCCACGCGGACGGTTGGCTGCTAGAGAAAGCCACACTGGACGCGAAGGAAGCGCCCGACTCGTTCCTGTACGGTGACCCGGCTAAGGGTGCACCGCCGCGCTGGAAGCAGTGGGCTAGTACAGAGCCAGACGACAAGCTCCTCGACCCCGTTGCACTCGGGAAGGTCATGGAGCAGGCGCGGATCGCGTCCGAGCATCTCCAGAATCGAGCAATCACGATCCGGAACCAGCGGATCGCGGAAGAGGATCGCGAGCTGAAGAGCCGAGGGCGCCGTTTCTCCGCGGACCTGATCTCCCGCTACGCCCGCGGTGGCCCCGGGAACGACATGGCGACCCTCCGCGCGGAGCTGGACGTAAGCGGTCCCCAGGGCAACAGGTCGATTGACGGGGAGTGGTACGAGCACGCGAAGACTGCCCTCGACAACATCGCCAACTCACCGCCTGCCGGGGACCAGCTTGCCCACGACAAGGTGCTGCTCAGGATCCAGGCGAACCAGGGCGTGGATCTCGGGTACGACGTCTATCGGAACCCGACCATGAGCCCGAAGCAGAAGGCCGACCTGTACACGGCCTGGTCCGCGAAGCAGAAGGGCCAGGACCTGAGCGACAATCCAACGTACCGGCGGGGCGAGGACCTCCTGGGCCAGCTTCTCGGGCGCGTCGGGAGCATCATCGACCTCGGGATGAACACGACCACCGCGTCGCAGCGGAACCAGCTCATCGCCGAGGCGTCGATCCGGTACATGACTGCCGTCCGGGGCCGCTACCGGACCCTCGACGACATGTACGCCGACAAGGGACACGAGAAGTTCATCCTCGATACGGCAAAGGGTATCGCCGACGAGTTCCGGACGCGGTATCCTATCCTGGCCCCGCAGCCGACCCAACGCGGCTCGTCGCCCGGGGCAGGCGAGCAGCCGTCCGGCGGCGGGAAGCCGGGTAAGGGGAAGTCCAGCGCGGCACCGCCCGCGGCGATCAGTAACGCCCAGGCCATCACCAACTACATGGGCCAGCTTGGGGCCGAGACCGTGACTGGTGCGAAGAAGAAGGCGAAGGGCAAGAAGGAAGGGGTGGAGTAATGGCAGCCAACGACCAATCGACGTCTGACGTGCTGAGGAGCGGCGGGAGCAATGTCGGGACCACGTACCTCGGCGCCCGGAGCACGACTCACCAGCGGCGTACAGACGACGTCAACATGCCACCCCGGACCCTGGCCGACGTGATGAAGGCCCTGGGCATTGAGGAGCTGAGCAGCTCCGATCGCGAGCTGGCCCACAGCCTACTCCGCAGCTACCATCGCCAGGTCGAACGCGCCCAGTTCCAAGCCAGAAACGAGGCCGAGGGCCAGCGCCAGAACGCCCAGGCCCGGGCTCAGATGGACCTGGAGCGCGCCCAGCACGCGGGCAGCGAGCGACGTGCGGCCGAGGGCGCGGCTGGGCAGGCCCTGACCGGTGGGACCGTACCCTTGGAGCAAGGACTACCGAAGGGTCCTATCCCTGTCGGTCCTTTGCCTGGAGACCAGGAGCCCACCGCTCTTGCCCGGCGCCCGGCGCCTGTCCTGGAGCGTGGGGCCGAGCTGGCTGCCCAGGACGACCTGGCCCGGCGGCAAGCCCGGATGGAGGAAGAGGAAGCCCAGCGCAGCGGGCTGGCTGGCCTCCCTGGGCGGACCATGGCGCGTGTGGGCCGTGAGGTCGAGGCAGCGCAGGCCGGGCAGAGGTTCTTCGGGCAGCTCGGGGGCCGTGCGCCTGGGGTCGTGGGCCAGGCGGGCCGTGCGGTCGGCGAGGTCATTGACATCATCAACGCCATGCTCCCCTCTTCCATCAGCGGCGCTGCCCTGACCGAAGACCTGATGGCGAACGGGTACGACAAGGACACGTCCGAGCTAGCTGGGGCGGTCTTCACGGGCGTCACGTCGCTGCTCTACGCGGCGGGTGGCGGGCCTGGTTTACTTGACCTGGCAACCAAAGCCACTCGCGTCGGCATGCAGGCGAAGAGCGTCCAGCCAGCCGTCGATTTCCTCCGCACGCGGCTCAACGAGAAGGGCGTCTACATCGATCCCAGGTTGCTCAAGACCACGACCGAGAGCGCTACCCAGGATGCCGATTTCTACCTCGGCACGACCCTTGCCGAGCGGGGGATGGTGCTGAAACGTGAGGAGTACCCGCAACCTCCCACGAGCGTTGCTGACATTCTGCGTCCTGATGCAACGCGCGCCGCTGGGCGACTCCCGGAAGACATCATCAACACGGCCCGCCGTGACGCTGGGGTTCAGGACCTCGTGGAGCGCGTGGCCCAGTCCCCGGTCGCGTCCAACATCGTTGCGACCGCCCTCAGCGCCGCGGGGCTGGCCGAGCTGTCGGCCGAGACCGGGGAGGGTGGGGTGACGCAGGCCGGGACGGCTGGCATCCCCCTGGCCATGGGTGGGGTGATCGCCAAGCTGTTGAAGAGCGGGAAGTTCCGCGGCGCAGCCAGCCGCGAGGGTCGGGTCATCTCGTCCATGCTCGCTGCGGCCATGCACGTCGGGAAGGCGACCGGCGAGCCGATGAACAAGGCCGAGTCGATCGAGTGGGCAGTCCGGACGTTCGGGAAGGAAGTGCTCCCGCACGTAGACCAGATCTGGGCGCAGGCCAAGAAGACGCTCCAGACGGACCTCGCGGGCCGGAAGTTCGCGGCCTTCGACAAGCTCGTCAAGTTCCACAACGAGGGGAAGGAGCTGCCAAGCTGGTACGGCGGGCGACGTGAGCTGGCCAAGATCGTTGGCAAGGAGCATGTCGACCGGGCGGCTGGGCTCGCGGCTGCCCTCTCGGCCAACACGCCGTGGGCGCGGAACAGCGACAACTTCGCGCGCGTCTGGACCGCGTACCGGGCCGGGGAGCTGGAGGGCCTTGCGCTCGACGCAGTGCAGGAGACCAAAGCAGGGAACAAGGTCCGCGTCTCGTCGCGGCTCACCGAGCTGTTCCCGGACATCCCCGCGACTCAGCACTCGAACATCGTGCTCGGCCTCTCCGGGCAGCCGCTGGAGGGGAACAAGGTCGAGACCTTCCGGCTCGCGATGATGGATCACCCTCTCGCGCGCGTCTGGGGTGTGGTTGATGGCCAGATGACCCGGATGCTATACCCCGGCGTCAAGGGCGCCGAGGATTTGACCGATGCTCAGTACCACGGAGCCCAGCTCTGGCTCCAGGAGCTATCGCGCAAGGTTGGTGACAACGACGTCCGCGAGACTCAGCAAGCCCTCTGGGTCGGCCAGAAGCTGTTCAAGGGCCTGCGGAAGGATGAAACCCTGGAGACGGCCATGCAGACCATCCTCCGGGACATGCTCAAGCACGGCGGCGGGCAGATCCCCGGTGCTCATCTCCTCGGCTGGCAGGGTGGGAACGTCCCCGACGAGGCTGAAGAGTTGATGACCGAGATGTGGGCCTGGCGCTTGCTCGGGAAGGCCGCGATCGGCGGCCTAGCGGGCATCAATGACTCCGACCAGGCCGAGGAAGGCATGGTCCGGGGCTTGGAGAGCGCCATGTTCTCTATGATGTCCGGGACCGACGCGCGGACGTACTACAAGCTGCTCCGGGCACTGACCCGTGGTCGTCTCCTACCCGAGATCACCGAGGCTCTGCGCATCTCGAACGGCGGCCAGCGGGCCATCGACCCGGCGCGCGCCATCACGCCCGCGGACCGCGACATGATCGCCCAGAACATCCTCACGGGTGTCATCCGCGGGGACCAGTTCATCAACGTAAACTGGCGGATCTTGCGTGAGCCCGGGGCGCTGGACGAGGCCATCGGTCACCTCGCGGACATTGGAGAGACGCCCGATAAGCTGCCCGGCACCACGCTCCATGAGATCAAACTGGCCGCACAGGAGTTCGGGATCACCGCCGAGAAGGTCCTGACCGACGACGAGGCCATGAGGGTCCTGCCCGACGTGAAGCGGGTGATGGCGATGAAGGACCTGTTCAACGCCGGGAAGCAGAGGATGATCCACCTCGGGCGCGAGTACATCGAGGGGCGTGATCCGAACGGCCTGGAGTTCATGCACCACCTCGCGATCATGCTGGAGTTCTTCAAGAAATTCGTCCGCTGGGGCTCTGAGACCGGCCTAGCCCTCTGGGGCTACCGGGAGATCAAGGCCACGATCGGGGAGTTCGGCGCTGAGTTCGGGAACATCCGGAACACTGCCGACCTGACGCCCTCACAGCGGGACGACCTCATCCGGCGCATCCTCTCGCGCTCGACGACCCCGGATCCCGAGCCCTTTGACGTCTCGGAGTTCTTCAACCGCTTGCTCGCTCAGATGCCCGCTGAGCAGCTTCCCTTCGCCCCGGGCGTCACGGAAGGCGCGACTGCCTCGAAGGGCCAGCTCGCACCGCCCGGACCGCTAACCGGCGTACGCTCGCCGGTCGAGCGGCCGTTCATGGAGACGCCCCAGGAAGGCCCGCTGGGCCAGCTCCAGTCCACGATGAACCAGGCCGGGTCTTTCGAGGGCTTCGAGATGCAGCCTCGGCCGGTGCCGAGGGGTGCCACCGATCTCCCCCAGAGCGAGGGAGGCGTCCTGTCCGAGCCCTTCACGCTGCGCCAGGCTGCGCGTGCGACTGCGAACAACGAGCCGTCGGCCCTCCAGCGCATGCAGGCCCTGGGCGAGAAGGCACGTGTGACTCAGCGCGCGGAAGCCGCCCCGACGCCTGGGATGGGGGAGGACATCACGCAAGAGACGCTGGCGGAGGCTGCCCAGACGCTCCCGTTCAACCTCCGCCAAGTCGTCCGCCTGTCGCCCGAGGATATCAGCCACCTCGCCGCAGCGGTCTCGGAGATGGGCGTGAAGAACACCGGCCAGTTCCTCCGGCGCCTGTTCACCGACAAGCGCCTGGACGCGGCAGTGCTGGCAGGCGACGCGCCGACCATCAAGAACATCGTCTACTCGTCTCTCGTGAACACGCTCCTGGCGGGCTTCGGCCTCGCCATGCAGTGGGCGGCGACGAGCGTCCTGCTGACCCGCGAGATGGTGGTCGCCCCGGCCTTCGCGGCGACGGTGGGCCTCCTGCGGGGCGGTCAGGACAGGGTCTTCTTCTCCGAAATCCCGGCCAACATCATCGGCCTGCTCTCTTCCTTCGCGGACGCGGTGATCGCAGGCGGTCCCGCAGGGCACTTCGCACGCGCCGCAGGCGGCGGGACGCTCGGCGGCGTGGCTGGTGCCGTGATGGCGCCTGAGGGCGAGCGCGCGTCCGGCTTCCGGATGGGCGCGACGATGGGTATGGGTGCCGGCCTGGTCGGTGGCCTGGCGATGCGAGGCCGCCCCGGCATCGAGGCTGCGTCAAAGCGCTTCACGCCGGACGTGGCCAACTGGGGGGATATCGTCCGCCGCGCGCCGGACGACCCAAACGGCGTCGACCAGTGGGCCGTGGACTGGTTCGCGAAGGGCCTGGACTGGTTCGGGCGGGGTGTTCAGTCCTTCGGTGGCGCCTACAAGGCCGAGGAGATCTTCACCCGCTCCATGGTCGAGCGTGCGGTCCTGTGGCGCGAGGCGACCCGGATGGCGATTCAGAACGGCGAGTCACCGACCCAGGCCCGGCACTGGTTCAACTACCTGATGGACAACGGGGACGCACGGGTGGCGAAGATCGCGGAAGAGACCGCGGACTACATCACCCTCACCTCTCCGCTGGGCGCTTGGGCTGAGCCGATCCGTCAACACCCGCTCGGCTGGCTCATCTCCCCGTTCCTGACCACGATGGTGAACGCGGTGAAGGTCCAGTTCGACTGGCTGGGCGTGCCGTTGAACAAGTACACCGGGCTCCAGGTTCTGGCTTCCCGGACGGCCGAGGAGCTGGCAAGCCCCAGCGCGGAGGTCCGTGACCTGGCTCGGAGTCGGCTCGCCGCTGGCTCAATGGTGATGGCCTACGGGGTGTACCTCGCCCACAATGGGGTCATCTCGGGCCGGGAATCGATCACGAAGCCCGGTCTGCGCGAGGCTGAGCGCGAGGAACGCGCCCAGTACACAATCGAGGTTGGCAAGGAGCGCGTCGGCCTGGAGCGCCTCGGCATCCTCGGCCAGCATCTGATGTTCGCGGCTGACTTCTACAACCTGGCGCGCGAGTGGGCCTACGACCCGGATGACGCGACGGCGTACCAACGCCTCCAGGGTGTGGCTGCGGCGATGGTCCTGGCGACCACGAACGTGATGTCAACCCCGACGTCGTTGTCGCAGTTTTCAGAGCTGTACAAGATCGTCACGGCTGGGCGCTCGGAGGATCTGAACGCCTGGCAGCTCGTCCGGTCGACGGCCACCATGGTCATTCCGACCGGCGCCCGGCAGATCCGACGTGCGATCGACCCCGTCGGCCGTGAGGTCTACGACGTCATCGATGCGTTCTTCGAGGCGACCCCAGGCCTGTCGAGCAAGCTGTACCCGCGGGTCGGGAACGACGGCGAGGTCCAGCGCCACGGTGAGGGTACGATCTTCGAGGCATTCGTCCCGCTGCGCGTCCGGAAGCCCCAGGGCGACCCGGTGAACGAGTTCCTGATCGAGAAGAAGATCAACCTCGGGAAGCCGAAGGGCTGGATCTTCGGGCCGGGCGACACGGCGCTGGGCGGCGAGAAGCCCGAGAACGGTGTTCAGCTCGACGACGAGCAGAAGTACCACTACAACCGGCTGGCAGGGAACCACCTCAAGCTCCCAGCCGACCGCTTGGTGTTCCTACTGCCCTCGTTCCAGGGCACCATGGAACAGGTCAAGCTACCAGACGAGGCATATGGTAAATGGGACCTACTGACCGCCTTGGTGAAGGACGAGACGTTCAAGGCCATGCCGGCCAAGGCCCAGGAGCGGATTGTGCTCTCCATCCACCACGCCTATGACCGGGCGGCACAGACGTTCATGATCCAGACGAAGGAAGAGCGTGACCAGCAGTTCAAGGATATCCTGGGTGCACGGTGGGAAGCGACGCCCGTCTTCCCGGACCTGACGAGTTCGTTCCGTGAGAAGCAAGCCGGGCGGGCCGAGGCCCTCGGCGGACCAGGCGCCCGAATCCAAGTGGAGCAGATGATGCGATGACAGACCGAGTGATCCGGTACGCGATGAAGCACGGTCCCTGGGTGCTCGTGGCAGGCTTCCTGATCTGGTGGCTGACGGGCTCCCTGTCCGCCCAGCTCACGGCCCATGAGACCACGACCGAGAGGGTCCTGGAGAAGCTCAACCGCATCTGCGTCAACACCGCGGTCGTGGCCCAACGCGACCCCGGTGAGGCTTGCTTTCGGAGGATGCCATGACGCCTGACCAGTTCGCCACTGCTCTGCGCACGTACTGCCAGGGGACCGGCGCCAGCGTCACGTCCTGGGGCCGGACGGCCAAGCACAACCGCCAGGTCGGCGGGCAGCCTGGCTCCCTCCACCTCGTCTGGCTGGCCGCGGACGTCGTCTATGACGCCCCGGTGGACCTAGCCCGGCGCCGAGTCGTCGCCACCCGGCTCGGGCTCTTCGTCTGGCCCGAGAGCGATCACGACCACATTCGCACCGCAGAGAGGGCTACGGCATGAGTCTTGCAACGATTCTTGGGACGGTGGCGAGCGGCGGTATCCGCGAGATCCTTGGGGGAGTCGGGGACTTGGCGGAAGCCGTCCGGCGCGCGATCACGGGTGAGCTACCCCCGGAGCAGCGGGCCGAGCTGGAACGCCTCGCCCTGGAGGCCGAGACCCTCACGCAGCGTGCCCAGATCGAGCTGAACAGGATCGAGGCAGCCTCGCCCAGCGTGTTCGTGGCGGGCTGGCGACCCTTCGTCGGGTGGGTATGTGGAGTCGCGGTGCTGTACCACTACATGCTGCGGGACCTGGTGGCCTGGGTCATGGCGGCGACTGGGGCGGTTGCAACCCCACCCCCGCGGCTGGACCTAACCGACCTGATGACTCTCCTGGTCGCGATGCTCGGCTTCGCGGGCATGCGGACCTGGGAGAAGGGGAAGGGCGTGGAGAAGAACGGCGGGGCCTGACGCGCCCCGCCTGCCGGTCTACCTCAGGATGGTCAGGGCCAGGAACAGGGCCGATAGGATGATGGTCCCCACGAGCAGCACTACCTGCGCCCAGTCCATTACTCGATCACCTTCAGGCTGGCCGCCTTCTCGGCCCGCTGCTGCGCGTCACCCGACAGCGTGTCCGCCGCCGAGACCCCCTCGCCCTGGAGACGGAGGATCTCCTTCTGCAACTCCACATGCGGGGGAGGCGTCGAGCGGTGGAACAGCTCGCCAGTGAGCGGATCGAGGCCGAGCAGCACCTTCACCACCCACTGGACGTTGTCGGGCAGGTTACCGAACATCTCGAACGGGTCCTTGCGGCGCAAGGAGTGCTCGCGGGACCGCATGACGAACACGTCCGTGCCCACCGCTTCCTCGATCGCTTCGAGGAGGTTGAACTTCTCGATCGGCCTGCGCACGAAGTTCGTCCCGTAGGACGCACCCTCACGACCCGGGACCTCGTAGTTCGGGTTCGCGTGCGCCGGGTTGACACCACTGAGGATGTACGCGAAGAGGAGATCATCCCCCAACCGCGCAGTCAGCTTCTTCGCGGCCTCGTACCGGGCGTTTCCGTTCATCTCCAACCACGCTTCGTCGTGGTTCAGCTTCTGAACAGGCGGCATCTGATCCTCCTACTTCGGTGAGGGGTTGGACTGCTTGAGCTGTTGGTAGGCAGCGGAGGCGCCTCCGTAGATCGGTCGGTCGTCGATCAGCATCCCGATCGACTCGGCATCTAACAGGATCGCCAGGCACGCTCGGGCGTGTGCCAAGTGATGGACGCCAGCGTCTTTGCTATCGTACTCCCCATCCCACCACGCGCCGAGATGGCGCAGGGTGGCCGACACGTAGATGGACGCGAGCACTTCCTTCGCCCGCCAGTTGTACGGGCCGTACTTCCGCGCCCCGTCCAGGAAGGCCATTGCCTCGTGAGCGATCGCGACCGGTGGCACGAGGTGGAGGGGGACCTTCAGGGACCCGAAAGCGTCCTTCGGGTTCTTGTACGGGTTTTGCTGCTCGTCCGAGGTAATCGGCTTGGCCTCGGTGAGTGGTCGGCGCCTGATGTTTTCGCTCATGTGCTTTCCTTTCATCGACCCCAGAACGACTGTGCGATGCGCGCCATCACCAGGAGGCCAAGGGCAAACCACGTACCCCCTTTGACCTGGTCCCTGAGCACAAGCACGGTGATGGCTACCCGCATCGCGGTCGTCGAGAACGCCCACACGATGAAGGCGTCCAGGAGTGAGCCAGACTGCAGCGTTACCAGCTTGTAGATCGAGTAGCCGATCATGAGCTGGAACGGTGTCCAGATCCAGAGGTAGTGCCACCACGGCCCCGGGAGAGTGCGGTACAGGTACTCCGCGGCGACAGCGATCACCGCGGCGAGGAGAGCCCAGATGTGTGGGCTCATTTACGGCCCTTCAACAGCTCAGCGAGCACACCCGCGGCTGCGCAGAGCAGGAAGTAGACGGCGAATCCGCCGACCGCGTACACGCTCGTCCACATGGCAACCGAAGCCGTGATGGCTCCGGCGAAGTACAGTGCGAACACGACCAGGAGAATTGGAATCATGCTACCTCCTTTGCTACCATCGCACGGACCGCAGCGTCCTTGGCCTCCAGCAGCTTGCGGAGAGCCACGGTTCGCTCCGGGTTCCGGGGCAGAGTCGATACGATCTGCTCCGCCAGTTCGTGAAAGGGCTTGGACACCTCCGCCAGACGTGGTGGGAGGTGCTTGTAGCTGAAGAACTGCACGATGTGCTCGGTCATGCTACCCCCTCCTTCAGTCGCCTCAGCTTCTCCGCCACTCCCTCCATGGAGGCAGGCGTCGCGGGCTGGACGAGGTTGCTTGCCGCTTCCGTTGCCTTCGCGCGGATCTCGGCCTGGAGCCCGAGAGCCCACTGGACGAGGCCGTGGAGGACGTCGGCTCGGGTGATCTGCTCGAACCGACCCTCCTTCGCCAGCTCGCCGCGGATGCGGCCGACCTCAGCGTCGATCCGCTCGATGTCAGCGATCGGCAGGTAGATTGTCACCGATCGGACAGTCGTCCGTGCATCCGGCTTGACCACCGACAGCTCGACTCCGAGCGCCTTCAGACGTTGCATCGCTGACCGCCTGGTCTTGGCTCTTCCCATCTTGTAGTTCCCTCACGTAGTAGTGGTAGCTTTCCGGGTACCAGATCGTCCCCGCGTGCTGCCACGGGGTCGTCAGGCTCTGTTTGATCTCCTTGTACGTCCGTGTCGAATGCGGCTCGTTCGCCTGGAACACGATGTAGGATGCCCGCTTCGCGCCCTCGCTCGCGACCTTCTGGCACAGCCAGTCGATGATCTGGACGCGGAATCCGCGGCGCTCGTACTGCGGGAAGACGCCGAGCGAGAGGACGCCTTCCTCGTCGTCCGCGTCCAGGGTGTTGAAGTGGACCGAGCCCCAGCCGATCGGACCATCTAGGCCGTTCACGCCGTCCTCTTTGTGCCAGAACGCCCACGTCCGTTCACCCTTGCCACGCGAGCGGACTCGGTCCCACCCATACGCCCGGCGCATCACCTCCGGCCCGTGCGCCCCGGCAAACATCGCCATCAGCGCCAGGCCCTGCTGCGCGGTTAGCTTCTTCCCGATCAGCACGTCACACCTCAACCGTGATGTTCGACTCCCACTGCTGGGGACCGCCACCCGATGGCCGATGCCACGCGGGGCGGACATGGATGATCGGCTGCCCGAGGGCGACGGGCGGGTACATCTCCTTCGACACGTACGTGGGGCGACCCGCCACGTAGCCCTTCGACCAGCCACCGGTGCCGATCAGATGCCGGGTGAGGTGGTCCAGGCGCCCGACGCCGTTCGTGAAGATCGGCTTGACGAAGTCGTAGTTCGCTGCGGCTTTCCTCGTCTGGTGACCCATCAGGATGACGTCTGCGTCCCAGTGAGGCGAGACGCGGAAGGTCTTCACCAGCGGCCCGTGCGGGAAGACCGACTGGCCGTCTCCGTGGAAGACAACGATGTTGATGGACTGCGTGTGCGTCTTGTCCTTCCACTGGACATTCACGATGCCCAGCTCCGTGAGCCACGGGGCCGCGAGCAGCTCGCACAGGTACTGATCCGAGTGCCGACCGTCGAGCAGGCGGTAGTGGTGATGGCCCTCGACGAGCCCGAGCCACTTCCCGCGGGTCGGTGCCAGGAAGTTGTCGAAGACCTCGTGGACCAGCTTCTTCGTTGCATCGTCGAGCACCTTGCGGGCAGTGTCGTAGATGCGGGCTTGCTTGAGTGCCTCTCGGTTCGAGGGCGAGGCGAAGTCGATGTAGTCACCCATTCCGACGAAGAGCGGATTCGGCAGCTCCAGGCAGCGCGTGATGTGCGCCACGAGCCGGTCTGCGACAAGGTCCTTCCGGTCCCCACCCCACTGGATATCCCCGATGGGGCAGATGGTGACGGGAGTCGTTACCCCCGTGATAAGGTACTGGGCCATCTCCATTACGATTCCTCCTCTGGCTCAGGCTCTTCCTTCGGATACTTCCGCTTCCGGGCCAACGCGATCGCGTCCTTGAACCACGGGCGGCGTGACTCGTCCATGATCTGAGCGTTCGGGCCGAGTACGAGGTCAACCGGAGGCGCGCTGGACGGCAGCACGCCGACCGTGTGTTTCTGTGCGATCAGCTTCTGAATCTCCGGCCACTCCATTATCGCTGGATCGGTGACCAGGATGACCAGGCGCTTCGGCGCGGTGCCCATCAGTTCATGCACCGCATGAACATGGCGTCAGGCATCTTCACCGACCACTCCCAGAACGTGTGGAAGCCGGGGTCACTGCAAGCCCCCGTCTCATCGTCCTGCGCATGGTCCCGGACGGCGACCAGGTACATCGCGTATCCGAGGTCACCTCGGAGCCGGTCGTCCATCGTGACCGGGAAGGCATACATACCTTCCAGCCGCTCGTCGAAGTCTGGGAAGTTCGGCTTCGGTGCTCGCTTCCGTGACTTCATGGCTCCTCCCCTGGCGCGTACACGGTCTTGTACGACGCCGGATATCGGATCGGGCGACCATCGATCACCCACTCTTGCTCCACAACCTCTTGGACACCTAAACCCAAATCTATTTCACGGGGTACCGCCCACTTCGCCCCGTCGTGGCTCTGGTACACGAGCCTGCCCGCGACGCGGAGGCGACGGAACAGCGCGCGCACGCCAGCCAGGACGACCTTGAGCATATCCGCCACGCCGCCCTGGATGATGTGGTTCAGGCCCTCTTTCTCAACCTTCTCCCGCATCGCAGCGCTCTTCCACTTCGGGAACTTCCGCGCGCGTCCTGCCCACGTCCGGGAGATGAGCGTCACCGCGACCTGGTGCCAGGTCTGGGCCTTCCACCGGGTCAGCCACGGCTTGCTGGCGAGGTACATAGCACCGAAGCGATACAGCTCCTCGGCGCGCATCCGCATCTCGATCACGTACCGGCCCATCGCCTTCTCGCTCTTCGCGTACTGGAGGCAGTAGCGGCAGTTCTTCGCGAGCCGCCGGTAGCGGTGGTCTTCGCCATACGGATGGATGGTGCAGCCAGCGTGCCCGACGAGGCGGCACTGGCCTGCGTGAATGACCCGGCCCACTTGCTCACACCACTCCAGGCCAGCGGGCGCCTTGAACAGCGCTTTCTTCGTGGGCTCGAAGTCGAACTCGGGCCAGCGGAACATCCGCTGCGCCGTGACGGTGTGGATGTCGTACTTCCGGTCGAACGCTTCCTTGTCGACGGGGTCCTGGCAGTAGTGCCCGATCTTCCGCGCCTCCACCGCTTCCCAGTCGAAGCAGACCCACTTCTCGCCCGGGTCCGGGCAGATGCAGTCCCGGATGCCATCCGGCCCGTAGCGCGTGTCAGCGGTGAAGTTCGCGAGCGGCGGGTCGCTGACACTCATGCGCCCCGACGCCTGCGGGGACATCATGTTCGGGTACACGCGGTGGTGACCGGCAAGCTTCCCGACGTGCTGGTTGAGGATCTGTGCCACGCTGGCGAAGGCCAGCCGGGCCTCCAGGACGCCGCACGTCTGACCATCCTGGACGAGTGTCATCAGGCTGTCCTCGTCGATCGGGAGCAGAATCGCTCGGCCGTTTGCCCCGGTGCGCTGCGCGTTGTAGTTCGGGCGTTTACGGCTCATGGCGTAACGCCTCCAGGAGCGCAGCACGCGCGGCTGCGATCTGGTCCCGACGGTCGCATGAACACCGTCCGAGGATACCACAGCTCGCCGCGTGCTCGGTGGCCTCCAGGTAGGCCAGTGCGGCTAGCGCCAGCTTCATCGCTTCCTCCCCGGCGGACGGAGCCCATTGATCCGGTAGATCTGGTGACCGACCTGGTCAGGCGAGTTGAGGTTGATCGGCCAGCCGACCGCTGCTGCAGCCTGGTTCGTCGCTCGGACGCGCTCGGCGTCGAGCTGGCCCATGACTTGCTTGAGCCGTGCTCTGTCCACACGCACGCCCGCGTACTGAGCCTCGACGAGCGAGGGGATGGCTGGCCGGTCGATCGTCTCGTACACGCGGCGTGACTGCGGGTCGCGTGTGAGTTCCCGCTCCAGGGCGACGTCGACTTCCCACTCTCCCAGTGCATCGCAACCAGCGTACAGCAGCTCGGCGCCCTGAACCTCGCGCAGATGCTTCCACCGGTTGATCGAGGCCCAGAGGCTGCCCAGGAAATCGAGGTTGTGCTCGGGCCAGGCGAAGAGCGCGGCGTGCTTGATGACGAGGTCATCGATGGTGAAGTCATCGAAGACCTGGGCGACCGTCCGCCCGGTCAGCGCGGCGAAGTGGTGGACGTCGGCTGGGGCGTACTGCGTGACCACCACTGAGCCGGGGGCCACGACTGGGGGAACGTGATCGGCTGCTTCACAGACGATCGTCTGACCGTCCCCCGTCCCCGCGCAGAGTGAGTACCGGAGGAGTTCGGCCGCGAGCGGGTTGTGCGCTGGGACGTATTCGGTGTCGAACGAGAAGCGCGACGGCCAGGCTGGGACGGGTCCGTAGTGGAAGCGCGGCGGGCGGCGGGGCCACTTCCCGGCGAGGATACGGGGGATTTTCGACCAGTCGTGGAGCGTGGGGAGCGTGAGCTGGGGGTCACGGAAGAGCCGGGCCAGATGGACAGTGACAAGAACGCTGACTTCACCTCGTTCGGGGACCCAGGGTTCGCTAAGATGCCGACCGTGATCCCTGGTCCCGAGTAGTGGAACGAGCCAGCCACGCCATTCATCGCTCGAAGCATCTCCTGTCGTTCCGAGGGCAGCGTGATCGCCTTGAGCAACACAGAGCTGAGTTCCAGCAGGAACTTGCCCGTACGCTCGGGCGCAATGTGAAATCGCATTCCGCAGCTCCTGGTCTGCCGGGAGGTTGCCCTTCGGATTCGGTAGCTCGTTGGAGCCATCCACCCGGCAGCGGATGACGTTCCCGATCGAGCACTCGTCGCGCGTGAGAGCCGCGACCTGGAAGTACGGGCCTGCCATCGCTCGGCCCGTGGCGCCGACGAACGGGCGTCCTTCTTCCTCTTCCTCAACCCCGGGGTTCTGGCCGATGATCTTGACACGCGCCCCGGGGCGGTTCTCGTCCGGCACCATGTACTTGCCGCGGTGCTGGAACGGGCAGCCGACACACCCGGGGCCTTTGAGCGTCCTCACTGGTCGCAGCGCCCCATGGCAGGGTGAGGCTTGAACTCGTCGAGCTTGATATCGCGCTCGATCGCGAGCACCCGCTTCGTCGCGACCAGTTGTTTCTTCAGGCTCTCGATCCGCCGTAGTGCGCGCTCGTGAGCGCGCTGGAGGTTGTGATGCGCTTCACGCAAGCGGTAGGCGCCGACCTCGGTCAGTCGACGATCACCGCTTCGATTGCCCGACGCTTGCTTGAGTGCAGCCCACGCAAGCGAAATCTGTTCCTCGGTCATACCCGAAAACTCCGCTGCACGCGTCAGTTGACCTGATGTCATGTGCACTCCTGTTGGAGAAAACCCAGGGTAGCAGGAGGTGCGGCCGCGTGACCTGCTCAATTAAACGCTCTAGCCCGAGGGTCCCTGGGGTTGATGATTGAGACTACTTGTTCTTCGTCCGCTTCAGCGGCGCGATGTTCTGCACGAAGTTCTTCGGCTCCCCGCTCGGCACGGGGTTCCGGGCGCTCGGAGCGCCGATCTGCCGGAGGTTGATCGCGTACACCCCGGTCTTCAGGAACTCGGTGATCGCCAGGAGATTCGGCGACTCCTCGCCCACGACCTTCAGGTACGTGCCCTCGGCCTGCGTGTAGAGCTGCGTCTTGAGGTCGATGCCGCCAAGGACCTCCCCCGTGTCGAAGTTGGTCCGCGGGCGCGACTCACCCGGGCCAGCCGCGATGGTGAAGTCCACACGGGCGGTGACCAGACGCACGCCGCCCTCGGCCTTCGGGTCACGGAACTTGCCCTTGACTCGGCCGCTGACCTTCACGACCTTGCGCGAGGCGCCGACCGGCTCGCCGTCGACGAAGTCCTTCTGGATGCTGGGCAGGACGTTCATCTCGCCGAACTCGTCGGGGTCGGTCTGGTACCAGCCCGCCGGGAAGAGCCCCGCGACCTGGAGCTTGACCGAGTCCGCATGCTTGGTGTCGATGTTCGCCAGGTCCTCCATCGTGAACGTCTCGTTCACGGCGTCGGCGTCCTGCTCGATAGGCGCCTGACGATCCTCCAACGTGATCGGCCCGCTGCTGAACGGACCGGAGGTGCCGCTGAACAAACTGGGGTCGAACTGAGGTGCCCCCATGCTACTCGCCTCCTGCCGACTTGGTCGGCGGGTTGGTCTCCAGCCACTCCCACATCTGGCTGAGGTAGTTGTAGTCCGCGGGGATGAACGTGGGAATCCGCGAGACGATGGCTTGAGGTCCCTTGATGGCTGCGCCCGCGACCTCACCAGCGGGCCTGGTCTGCCACATGGCAGTGGTGGTCTGATCGCCCGGCTTGGCCCTGCGGAACGAGGAGTGCAGGACCATGCTGAACTCGCCCACGATCAGCTTCGCTGCCTTGCCGGGCAGCTCGGGGTAGAGGTGGGTAGGGACGTCAGACGCCTTCTCCCCCAATTGCTTCTTCCGGTCCGGCTCCTGGCCGTCCCAGCATGTGAAGATCACCACAGGCATCCGGGAGTGGCAGACGAGCGAGAGGTAGTTCAGGAGCCGACGGTTCGCTGCGCCGTACACCTTCGGGTCGAAGTCCTCGCCCTCGAAGTAGGCGCCACCCGAGGCAGCGTCCAGGATGTAGGTGTGCAGCTTGTGGATGCCGTCGCCGCAGAACGTGGTAAACTCACCGCCCGCGATAACCTCTGCGGTCTTGCGCTCGACGTCGGCGACGACTTGATCCGAGTCGGGTGGCTTCCCGACATCGGGGATCTCCCAGATGAACGACCGCGTCTCCGGGTCGTCCACGGGGATGGTGTCGTACCCCTTCTCACCGGGGAACGAGAGGATCACCCGGTTGCCGGGCGTACGGAGCAGGGAGCCTGTCTTCCCGCTGTTCGGCGGCCCGTACACGAGCAGCCGACGACGGCGCTGCACGACGCCCTCTCGGGTGGGGATGATGAAGCTCACTGCGACGCCTTCTTCCGGGCGCGGAGAGCCTTGATGATTTTCCAGCAGCGCCGCATGGTCTTCGCATACGGCTTGATCAAGCCGTCGATCTGGGTCTCGTCGACGCGGAAGATAGTGCCGTAGGTCGTCTTGCTACTGCCACTACTACGCCCCATCTGGGTATTCTGCGTGGTTTCGTCTCTTCCTACATACTTTCCCCTCTGGTAAACAACGATCGGGACTCCTCTCTCCCGCAGCTCTTCGATGATTCCCGCAGCATCGCGTGCATGAGTCCCGGTCCGTCCAATCCACCGTTTCACGTCCTCGTAGGTGAACGGGACTCCACCCTCGATTCGCGTCCTGACGACCTGGATATGTGCTTCCATGATCCTGTGCAGTTTCAAAGTGCTGTTCATCTCCACACCTTTCGCTTGAGGTTGAGTGCCTCGAACTTGCTCTCATCCGCACCGTGCATGTGACAGGCGACCAGCAGCGGGCACCCACCGTATATCCCGCACCCCTCGAACCGGGGATGGACGGGTAGCCTTCCTGCGCGCATCGCGTCCATGATCCGCCACATGGACGAGGCGCCCTCGTACCACTTGTCGATTCGCTCGTCGGTGATCGGCTCGGAGCGCTTCCCAACCCAGACCGAGGGCTGGAGGGCGACGGCTACCTTCTCGATAGCCACGACCGAGTGCATCCACTTCTGCCGTGCGCGCCAGGCGTAGTGCCAGAGCTGGTGCGTCCGAATCGTCTCGTCCATCCGAGCCTGGCGGTAGTGGGGCTCCAGCTTGGCGTGCGTCTTCCAGTCGAGCACGTACAGGCCCTCGGGCATGAGGTAGACGAGGTCCACAATCGACTCACCGAAGGAGTGCTCGACGGCGACTATCTTGGCGGTAAGCGGTACGGGTTCCTTCTTCATCACCGCCGCCAGAGCCTTGCGCGCGAGGACCATGGCCCCCTCGGGCGTGTAGACCTCGGGAGCGTCATCGGGCCATTCGTCTCCGATCACTTCGCCCAGCTTGTTGTCCATCTCGTCGAGGGGGGTTGGGGCGTCTGGGAACCGCTGGCGATCTCGCATCCACACTGCCAGCGCCGCGTGGACCGCGTTTCCCACGAGCCGCTCCGGCCCCCAGCACCCTGGGTTGAACGTCTCCCACCTTCGCCCGAGGTCCCACAGGCGGGGACAGCGGCTGAAGGTCTCGGTCTGGGATGGCGACCATACCTTCGAGTCCGTTGGATCGAGCGACGGCACGACGGAAGCCGCATTTCCAGCAGTGGCGTTCGACAACGAGGCCAGGGTCGAGGCTAGCGTTGATGACAACCTCTCCACGGATTTCTGCATCTCGGCACTTTGGGCACTCGCCGCCGGTGACCCTTGCGGCGACGGTGAGGGCAGTGGCGTACTGCCTGAGTCGCTGCTCATTGGCTTGTCTCCCTGTCAAGTTCATCTCGACCCTTAGACACCTCAGCACTGTGCCAATTTGGCCCGGCTGGTCCCCGCGAGAAGTATACCTATACCCATACCTGTATACCTATACCTATACGTATACCCGGTGGGTGGGGGCTCGAAAATTGTTTGCGGCTGAGGTGTCTAAGGGGTATGACAGACAAAGCTCGCGTCATGCGGCTCCCGTACCTGGCCAAGCCAGTGTACGACCAACTCCAAAAGATTGCCAATGACCACGACACGACGCAGTACCCAGTGATCCAGGCTGCCGTGCTGGCCTTCTACAAGCTAGACAAGGACGAGCAGGCTGTCTTCATCAAGTACATCCAGGATACCTACCCCCCCATCCCATGGACCCCGAAGTAGCACCGCAGCTCCCCGGGCAGCCCCCGGGTGGAGAGGTCCATGTTCAGCGGAAGCGGCGGAGAGTTCCTCCGTCACCAGTTCCCGACGCCCGAGTGGCTCGTCGATGGACTGGTGCCGGGGACCGGCTGGGGCTTGATCGTCGCCCCGCCGAAGTACGGCAAGACGATCCTGATGGCGCAGCTCGCCTTCGCGCTTATCTCGGGGAGCAACTTCTTGACGTGGCGCGTGCCTGTGCCAAAGCGGGTGTGTTTCGTCCAAGGTGATGCGCCGATCGAGGAGTTTCAGTATCAGGTCGCGACGGTGCGGCAGTGGAGCGAGGCCGCGGACGGGGCAGTCGACCGCCTGCACGTCGTGGAGGCTCGCGGGTCTCTGCTCGGGGTGGGCGAGGCCCAGCGCGTCTGGGCCGAGATCAACCGCGCGAAGCCTGACTACATCATCTTCGACGCCCTGGAGAGCCTGTCGGAAGGGGACCTGAACACCCTGGAGACGCGGAAGATCGTCCGCGCTCTGCGGAATCTCGCTCAGGGGCTCCCGTTCGGCGTCATCCACCACCCGCGCAAGCAGCTTATGACGAAGCAGGGACCGCTCCACGAGGGCGTCCGGAACTCTGCGGCAGGGCACCACTTCCTCACGGCCAACGCCTCGCTCATCATGGAACTCGAGCCACGCTCTGCGGGCAAGGCGTGGCTCCACTACATCAGGCGCCGTGGGGCGGAGGATAAACTCGGGATTCACCGCGTGACGCTGCCGGGGCGCCCCGACTGCGCGGTTTGGGAGCACGCCGAGGCCGACCAGGCGGCCGACCCCAGCGCGTCCGTGGGGGAGGGAGTTGACGAGGGCTACATCAACGGGGAGGTGGGGCAGGAGCAGCGGGAGAGGTGGCAGAGGCGGTCACGAGGGGGCGACTAGCCCCGCTGCCCGAGCCGCCGGACCAGGGCGGCGACGTAGCTCCTGACGCGCAATGGCGCGCTCGAGCTGGTCCGGGCGTGTCGCCACACGCTCGCCAGCGTCCGCGTAAGGGTTCGTCCGGCGCCTCGCAGCGCTGCGCCGAGCGTTGCGGCCCATGTTGCGTGCCGCAACGCGCGCGTACCGGAGCGGGTCATCGATGACACGGCCCTCGGCTTGAGCGACGAGGAGCTTTTCGATGACTGCCTGGACGGTGTCCTCATCAAACTGCCTAAGGAGATTCAAGCTGAGTTCTGCAAGCAGGTCATGCATTTGCTCTCCTGGCATCGCTGGCATGAGTGGCGTGGATCGTGTCCGCAGACGGGGCA
>Ga0187893_10006240_pt1 | contig 20574 bp, 19 predicted proteins | sample MA1701074metaG_FD_139574 | JGI IMG/M metagenome (GOLD analysis project Ga0187893, IMG submission 139574) | White microbial mat communities from a basaltic lava cave in the Kipuka Kanohina Cave System on the Island of Hawaii, USA - MA170107-4 metaG ...
CGCGAGATTGATCCGCAGGAATCGGAGGCGGTCGCGGAACTGGTCTCGACGGTACGCGGACTCGAGCTCCGCCTCGAAGCGCAGGACGCTCACTTCACTGCCGCCCGTGTCAGACCAAAGACCCGGCAGTATAGCGCGCCACGAATTCGCCGAATGGCAGCGTGTCCGCCGCTTCGACGGCGCGTTGTCGTTCGAGGGAATGTTCGGCCTCCGCGCGAAGCTCGGCGAGACGCCCCGGATTCGGGGGATACAGCTCGCGGAAATAATCGCGGTGCATGCGCGAAATCCAGAGCGCCGTTTCGAAGAACGACAGGCCCTGGCGGCGCATTTCCTCCAGCAGCCTCGCAGAGGGCAGTTCCGCGTAGTCCGCGAGCTTCGCGCGCTGGAAGGCGAGCGCTGCCGCATAGGGCCGCGAGGATTCGCCGGCGTCCAGCAACTCGCAGATGCCCTGCATCTGATCGAGGAGCTCCGCGGTCCAGTCAGCGAGCACCAGAGGGCCGCTTTCTGTCCACAACTCGAGGCCCGCCTCGCGGCCGCGGCTCGCAACGAGCATGTGATTGGACTCGTAGCGATCCGACAGCTCGGCCGACAGTGGTGGGCTCTCGCGCAGCAGGCAGAGCGCGGCGAACGCTTCGAGGAAACACAATTTCCGTTGATTCACGCCGACCGGATCGTATGCGCCGACGTCGAGCGAGCGCATTTCGACGTACTGAACTCCGCCACGCAACAGCGCCCGCGTCGGCCGTTCGCCGGAAAACGCGACCCGCTTCGGGCGGATGAAGCTGTAGTACTCGTTCTCGATCTGCAGCAGGTTGGCATTCAACTGCCGCCAGTCGCCGCCGACCACGACGCCATGGGCCTCGTACTCGGGATGCGGCGTGGAAATCAGGCGCGACAGGTCGCGCACGTACTCCTCGAGCGAATTGACCGAGACGTAGACGCCCGCCTGGCTCTTGTTGCGATAGCCGAGATCGCTCATGCGGAGCGAGGTCGCATGCGGTGCGACGAGTGTGTGCGGATCCGCCGCCTCGAGACCCGCGGGGATCGCGCGGCCCGCGAAGAACGACCGGCACACAGCGGGGGAGATGCCAAACAGGAACAGGATCAGCCATCCGTAGCGGCGGTAGTTCCGCAGCAGCGCAAAGTAGCAATCATCGATGAAGGGCTGGCCGGAAAGCCTGGATTCGTTCACCGCCTCCAGCACCGGCCAGAACCGTTCCGGAAACGAGTAGTTGAAATGGACTCCCGAGATCGCCTGCATCACACGCCCATAGCGCAGCCCGAGTCCGACCCGGTAAACGTGCTTCATGCGGCCGATGTTCGACCTGCCGTAACGCGCGATCGGGATCTCGGCGTCGCCGCCCAACACACAGGGCATGCTGGTGACCCAGAGCAGTTCGTCGCCGAGTTCGCGGTAGACGAACTGGTGGATGTCGCAGAGATACTGCTGCAACTCCCAGGCCCGCGAGAACGGCGGCGTGACGAGCTCCATCAGGGCTTCTGAGTAGTCCGTCGTGATGTGCGGATGCGTCAGCGCCGAACCCAGCGCGCGTGGATGGGGTGTCTGCGAGATCCGGCCTTCCGGCGTGACGCGAAGCGCCTCGCGTTCGATACCTTTCAGTCCACCGGTCATGACGCCCCGTTCGCGGGCATTCACGAGGCCCGCAAGCCGGCGTTCGAACTGGCGATCGAGGCGTGTCCGGGGCATTGGTCGGCCATTCTGGGGCCCACCGCAAACTTAAGGAACCGCCGGTCGGGATTGGCTTGGTCTACCGACGCCGCGGGCGTAGATTGAGGAGTCGCCAGCTTTCAGCCGCCGTTCACCTGCCGCAAGGCATGTTGCAGTCATGCAGAGAAAGACCGCCGCGACGCTCGCGCTTGCCGCCTTGCTGCTGTGGGCAGGCGGCGCCGCGGCCGATTCGTTCCGCTGCGGCACGCGCCTCGTCAGCGATGGCGACAGCACCGACAAGGTCGAGGCGCTCTGCGGTCCGCCCAGCAACATTCAGCGTCGCGAAGTGTTGCAACGGCCGATCCGCTGGTATCGCGGCCGGCCCTACTACACTTCGTTCGATCTCGTGGCGATTCCGGTCGAACTCTGGACTTACAATCTCGGCCCGCACAAGCTGATGCGCCGGCTGAAATTCGAGGACGGGCTGCTCGTCGACGTCGAGACCCTGAATCACGGCTACCATTCCGCGAGTGCCGACTGAACCGCTGATTCGCCTGATCCGGCCTGCCGACGATGCGGCGATGGGCGCGATCATTCGCGAGGTCATGGCGAGTTTCAGCGCGCAAGGCCCCGGGTATTCGACGGAGGATGCGGAGATCGAGGCGATGAGCGCGCACTACTCCGGTCCGCGCAGCGCGTTTTTCGTCGTCGAGGAGAATGGGCGCGTGCAGGGCGGCGGCGGGATCGGCCCACTCGCGGGTGCGGAACCCGAAGTCTGCGAGCTCAGAAAGATGTACTTCCTCCCGGCGCTCCGCGGGCGCGGAATCGGCCACCGGCTTCTGGCACTCTGTCTCGCCGCCGCGCGCGAGCGCGGCTATCGGCGCTGCTATCTCGAGACGCTCTCGGGCATGGACGCCGCGCAAAAGCTCTACGTCAAGGCGGGATTCAAGCCGCAGTGCGGGCCCTTGGGCAACACCGGCCACTCCGGCTGCGACCGATACTATCTGCTCGCGCTCGAACGTAGGCCGCAGCGGACGGCGGTTGTCGGCAGACGCCCCTAAAACGTCCCCAGACGGCGACACCCCCGAATTGGATTTCGCCCAGGGCGACATTATGTTTCGTCACGAGGCGAATATGTTCCGTTCAGAATCGATCGATTGGCGTCCGCACTACCAGGCGGTACTCGTGGCCACCGCAATCCTGGCGGTCCGCAACGCGCCTCCCGGGACGAAAGCGAACTATCCGGCCGCGAATGGCCGTGGCTGGCAGGGCACGTTGATCGATGCGGGCGGATGGCGGGCCGTTGCGATTGCCGCCGGCGCCGTTCCGCGAGGCGTCTAGCCCCCGCTTTCGATCCAGCGATCGATCTTCGCTTCCAGCACGTCCATCGGCAGGGCGCCGTCCTCGAGCACCTCGGTGTGAAACTCGCGGAGATCGAATCGCGTGCCGAGCGCGGCCGCTGCCCGTCGACGCAGCGCCTGAATTCTGAGATCCCCGATCTTGTAGCCGAGCGCCTGGCCCGGACTGACGATGTAGCGCTCGACCTCCGCTTCGATATCGCTGTCGGCGAGCGAGCTGTTGTCGCGCATGTAACGGATCGCCTGATCGCGGGTCCAGCCTTGGGCGTGCAGGCCGGTGTCCACGACAAGGCGCATCGCGCGGAGCATCTCGTCGGACAGTCGCCCGTACCACTGCATCGGGTCCGTGAATAGCCCGAGCTCGCGGCCGAGCGATTCGGAGTAGAGAGCCCAGCCCTCGACATAGGCCACGTTGCCCTCGAAGCGCCGGAACCGCGGCAGGCCGGTCAGCTCCTGCTGGATCGACACCTGGAAGTGATGTCCCGGCGCCGCCTCGTGCAGCGAGAGCGTTTCCATGCCGTAGATTGGCTGCGCCTTCAGATTGTAGGTGTTGACGTAGAAGATGCCGGGCCTCGTCCCGTCGGCAGACGGCCCCTGGTAGGAACCGCCGGCAGAGGATGCCGCGCGGAATGCCTCGACTTCGCGGATCTCGTAGTCGGCCTTCGGCCGCAGGGCAAAGAGCCGCGGCAATTCGGCGTCGATCCGTGTCTTGAGCATCCCGTAGCCTGCCAGCAATTCCGACGGCCGCTCGAAATAGAATGCGGACTCTTCCTGCACATAGCGGAAGAACTCCGCGAGCGTGCCCTCGAATCCGACCTCGCGCATCACGCCTTCCATGCCGGCGCGAATGCGCGCGACTTCCGACAGGCCGACGGCGTGTATCTCCTGCGGCGTCATCCGCGTCGTCGTGTGCCGGCGCACTTCGTTCGCATACCAGCGATCGCCGTCCGGCAGGGCCGACCAGCCGACCGTCACGCGGCAGGCCGGCAGATAGTCGTCGCGGATGAAGTCGCGAAGCCGCCGGTAAGACGGATTCAGATCGCGCTCGATGAGTTGCACGAAAGACGCCGTCAGCCGCGCGCGCGCATCGGCCGGCCAGTCCGGCGGCATCGCGCGGATCGGTCCGTAGAAAATGCTCTCCTCGGGATCACCGGCGAGAAGCGACTCGAGTTGCGGCACAACTTTCGACATCACGGCGCGGGGATGAACGACGCCTCGCGCCATGCCCTCGCGCATCGCAGCGATGGCCGCGTCCACCCATGCCGGAAACCGGCCCGCACGCGAGAGCCATCGTTCGTAATCCTCGATCGTCACGAACGGCTGCGCGCCGCTGCCCTCGCCGTAGAGCGCGAGTTCCGTCGTCATGCCGCCGTCGAACTGGCTGATCGGCAGCAGCCGGCCCGGAAAACGGCTGCGCTCGAGTTCGTTTTCGCGGTTGTAGATGAACATTTCGCGCGTCAGGCGATCGCTCTTGTCCAGGCGGCCCGCGTCGATGGCGCGCACCGCGGTTTGATAACGGCTTTCGAGTGCAATGGTCGCAGCCTCATAGGCCGGCGACGGCGACAATTCGAGCCGGTCGTCGAATCGATGATCCCCGATGTCGGTCGCCGTGGTCGGATTGAGCGCGAGAATTTCGTCGAAGTACGCCTCAACGAGGCGCTCGAGCTCGGCGGCCGGCGTCGCGGGCCGCATGGCGGCGCAGCTGCCGAGCAGCAGCGTCGCCGCGATCAGGGAAATTCTGGCCGGAATTCGCACGATGAGGTCCCCCGCGGGGCGCGGATTATAGCGACGCCGCCGCGTGCTGGCGCGAGACGCGCCGGTAGCGCCAGATTAGCAACACGGCGCAGGTCACGAGCCCGATGATCAGGCCGGCCCAGATGCCCGATGGCCCGGCGCCCTGCCGGATGCCGAACCACCATGCGGCCGGAAACCCGATGAGCCAGTAGGCAGTGAAATTGAGCGCCATCGGCACGTTGGCATCCTTAAAGCCGCGGAGCGCCCCTGCGGCCCCGACCTGCAGGCCGTCCGGCACCTGGAACACGGCGACGAAGAGCAGAAGCCAGGCTGCCAGCACGCGCACGTTGACGTCCCCCGTGAAAGCCGCCGCAATGTCGTCGCGCGCCACGAGGATCACGAGCGAAGACAGCGCCATGATGACACCGCACATCGCGATGCCGCTCCAGCCCGCGTTGCGGCCGGCAAGCCAGTCGCCGCGGCCGAGCTGGTGACCCACGTGAATCGTGGTGGCGGAGTGCAGAGACAGCGGAATCATGAACATGAGCGAGGCATAGCTGATCGCGACCTGGTGCGCGGCAACGATCTCCGTGCCGAGCGTGCTCATCAGGAGCGCGGCGACGGCGAAGAGTGCGCCTTCCGAGACCACCGAGCCCGCAATCGGCAGGCCGAGCGCGAGGATGTCGGAAATCGCCGCCGGCTCCGGCCGGTCGAATCGCTCGAACAACGCGAAACGACGATAGATCGGCTGGCGGCGCTGATAGATGTGCATCGTCGCGAGCATCGCCCAGCAGGCGAGCGCAGACGCGATGCCGCAACCGGTCGCGCCCCGGGACGGAATGCCCAAGCCTCCGAGCGTGAACAGCCAGTTGCCGGCGATGTTCGTCGAGAGGCCGACTGCCGCCGTGTACATCACCGGCCTCGTCCAGCCGATGCCCTCGCTCGTGTAGCGGTGCGCGAGAAACACAAGCATCGCCGGCATCCCGAAGCACATCGCGTACACATAGCCGGCCGCGTGCGGAATCGCCCGTGCATCGGTGCCGAACCAGGCGAGCAGCGGCTCGACGCAGGCGAGCATGCCGACGAGCGGCACGGCGACCATGAGCGCGAGCCAGACGCCCTGGCGGAAGCGCCGGCCGACCTCGGCATCGCGCCCCCCGCCGTAGGCATGCGCGACGATCGGCGAGATCGACATCAGCACGCCGAGCCCGAACAGCCAGAACATCTGGTAATAGCTTCCGCCGACCGCGACGCCGGCGAGCGGCTCCGGGCCGAGCCGACCCGCCACGACCGTGTTCGTGAGCGTCATGCCGGCGATCACCAGGTTGTTGACGAGCAGCGGCCCTGCGAACCGCAGGATCGCGCGCGAATCGCGTGGAAAATCGTTGCGGAAGCTGGCGATGCTGGCATTCTACCGGAAGGAATCGCGATCGAGCTTCCTCCGGAGAGCCCACATGCTGGTCGGATCACAACCCCGGCGCGTCGCCGTCATCGGCGGCGTCCGCATACCCTTTGCGCGCGCGCACGGCGCCTACGCGAGCGTCGGCAACCAGGAAATGCTCACGGCCTCATTGAAAGCTGTCGTGGACCGTTTCGCGCTCCGCGGCCTGCGGCTCGGCGACGTCGTCGCCGGCGCGGTGATGAAGCATTCGAGCCAGTGGAATCTCGCGCGCGAATCGCTGCTCGATTCCGGCCTCGCGCCCGAAACGCCGGGACTCGACGTCCACCGCGCCTGCGGCACGAGCATCGAGGCGGCCATCGTGGTCGCGAACAAGATTGCACTCGGGCAGATCGATGCCGGCATCGCCGGCGGCGTCGACACCGTGAGCGACCCACCGATCGTCTTCGGCCGTGACTATCAGCAATTGATGCTGAGGAGTTTTCGCGCGAAGAGCTTTGGCGCGCGCATCGCGCCATTCTTCGGCCTGCGGCCGCGGCATTTCAAGCCTTTTTATCCGGGCACCGGCGAGCCGCGCACCGGTTTGTCCATGGGCCAGCATACGGAGAAGATGGCGCGCAGCTGGCAGATCGCGCGCGTCGATCAGGACGAGCTCGCGCTCATGAGCCATCAGCGCGCGAGCCGCGCCTGGGCCGAAGGTTTCATGTCGGATCTCGTCGTGCCCTATCTCGGCCTCACGATCGACAACAACGTCCGCTCGGACACGAGCCTCGAGAAGCTCGCAAAGCTCAAGCCCTCATTTGCTGCGGACGGCAGCCTGACCGCGGGCAACAGCACACCGATGACCGACGGCTCGGCCGCCGTGCTGCTTGCGAGCGAGGAATGGGCGCGAACGCGCGGCCTGCCGATCCAGGCGTACATGACCTATGGAAAAGTTGCGGCAGTCGATTTCGTCGGCGGCGAAGGCCTACTGATGGCGCCCGCCTACGCGGTGCCGCGGATGCTCGCCGACGCCCGGCTCGCGCTGCAGGATTTCGACTTCTACGAGATCCACGAGGCCTTCGCGGCCCAGGTGCTCTGCACGCTGAAAGCCTGGGAGTCGCCGGAGTTCTGCCGTGAAAGGCTCGGCCTCGCCGCGCCGCTCGGGACCATCGACCGCGCCAAACTCAACGTCAAGGGCGGTTCGGTCGCAGTCGGACACCCGTTCGGGGCGACCGGGGCGCGCATCGTCGCGACGCTCGCGAAACTGCTGGCCGCGCGCGGCTCCGGCCGCGGACTGATCTCGGTCTGCACGGCGGGCGGCATGGGCGTGACGGCCATCTTGGAACGATGAGCCGACAGCTTGCCAATAGTTGCATATGAAACTATTGTGACCGGATGAAGCGCTACATCGGTCAACCGCGCGTCGAGGGCAAGGCTTCCCGGCAGGCGCATGCGGACCTGCCGCCCGGCACCTTCGAGCGGGAGATGAGCAAGGAAGGGTTTTTCGGCCCGGCGGCGTTCTTTCATCATCGCCATCCGCCGACCGGCTGGTCCTCGTTCGAAGGCCCGCTCTCGCCGCACGCCTTCGACCTGACGAAGCTCGATGCCGTCACGACGCATCCCTGGTCCGCAGGTGATCTTCTCTTCAACGCGCATTGCCGCATCCGTTTCTGGCGCGTCGAAGGCCGGATGGACGCGCTTGCGCGAAATGCCGACGGCGATGACCTGCTGTTCGTGCACAAGGGCCGCGGGGAGTTCTTCTGCGATTTCGGGCGACTCTCATTCGAAACGGGCGATTACATCGTGTTGCCGCGTGGCACGATGTGGCGACTCGAGTGCAAAGAGCCCGCAGCCCTCCTGCTCATCGAGGCGACGAACGCCTCGTACATGCTGCCCGAGAAAGGCCTCGTCGGCGGCCACGCGATTTTCGATCCCGCAATGCTCGACGCGCCCCGTGTGGACGACGCGTTTCTCGCGCAGCAGGACGAACGACCCTGGCGGGTCGCCGTCAAGCGACGGAATGCGGAGTCGACGGTGACGTTTCCGCACAATCCGCTCGACGCCGTCGGCTGGCATGGCGACCTGTCCGTCTGCCGCATCAACGTGCGGGATATCCGTCCGCTGATGAGCCATCGTTATCACCTGCCGCCGTCGGCGCACACGACCTTCGTCGGCTACCGATTCGTGGTCTGCACATTCGTGCCGCGACCGTTCGAGACGGATCCGGGTGCGATCAAGATTCCTTTCTTCCACAACAATGACGATTACGACGAAGTGATCTTCTATCACGCCGGCGATTTCTTCAGCCGCGACAACATTCATCCGGGCATGATGACCTTGCACCCCGGGGGCTTCACGCATGGACCGCATCCGAACGCCCTGTCGCGGATGCTGGTGCAGCCGAAGCCCGCGACGGACGAGTATGCGGTGATGGTGGACACGCGCGATGCGCTCGAGATCGCTCCTGCGGCCGCGAAAGTGGAATGGGCAGGCTACGTCGACAGCTGGAAAGGCTCCGCAAAGTGAAGCTGGCGACGCTCGCGGGCTCCGGCCGCGACGGCAGGCTTGCTGTCGTCAATTCCGATCTCCAGCGCGCCGTCCTTGCCTCGGACATCGCACCGACGCTTCAGGCCGCACTCGACGACTGGGCGCGCACGAAGCCCGCGCTTGCGGCGCTCGCGCGCGAACTCGAAGCCGGGCACGCCAAGGGCGTCGAATTCAAGGCCGCGGATGCGCTCGCGCCGCTGCCGCGGAGTTACCAGTGGGTCGACGGCAGTGCCTACGTCAGCCACGTCGAACTGGTGCGCAAGGCGCGGGGCGCCACCATGCCCGATTCCTTCTGGACGGATCCGCTCGTCTACCAGGGCGGGTCGGACGATTTCCTGCCGCCGGCGGCCGATGCGCCCTTCGGCAGCGAGGACTGGGGCATCGACATTGAGGGCGAGGTCGCCGTCATCACGGACGACGTGCCGATGGGCACGGACGCGGCAACGGCGCGAAAGCACATCGTGCTCATCCTGCTCGTGAACGACTGGTCGCTCAGGAACCTGGTCCCGGCGGAACTCGCGAAGGGATTCGGCTTCTACCAGTCGAAGCCCGCGACGGCGTTTTCGCCGGTCGCCGCGACATCCGATGAGCTCGGCGGCGCCTGGAAGGACGCGCGCGTCCATCTGCCGCTCGTCGTACACGTCAATGGCAAGGAGCTCGGTCATCCGAATGCCGGCGTGGACATGACCTTCGACTTTGGTCAGCTGATCGCGCATGCCGCGAAGACCCGGCGGCTCGGCGCAGGCAGCATCGTCGGCTCCGGAACGGTGTCGAACCGCGATCGCGCGCAAGGCTCGACCTGTCTCGCCGAGCGGCGCATGCTGGAGACCTTGGACCAGGGCAAACCGATGACGCCATTCCTCTCCTTCGGCGACCGCGTTCGGATCGAGATGTTCGACAATGCAGGACGCTCGATCTTCGGCGCGATCGACCAGCGCGTCGTGAAGGCCACCTGATGCGCGCCCGCGACGACGCTCGTATGGCGGGCACAGCAGGCGGACTCGTGCTCGAGGACCCATCGCTGTTCCGTCAACAGTGCCATGTCAACGGCGAATGGCGCGACGCCCCGCGCGGCGCCACGCTGCCCGTGACGAATCCTGCGACCGGCGCCGCGCTCGGCACCGTGCCCGCTTTCGACGCCGCCGCGACGGAAATAACCGTCGCGGGCGCACACGAAGCCTTCCCGGCCTGGGCCGCGAAGACCGCGAAAGAGCGCGCGGTCCTGCTCCGCCGCTGGAACGACCTGATCCTGCTGAACGCCGCCGATCTTGCGAAGCTCATGACCGCCGAGCAGGGCAAACCGCTCGCGGAGGCGAAGGGCGAGATCGCCTACGCCGCTTCTTTCATCGAATGGTTTGCGGAGGAGGCGAAGCGCGTCTACGGCGACGTCATCCCCGGGCACCAGACCGACAAGCGCATCCTGGTGCTGCGGCAGCCTGTCGGGGTCGTGGCCGCGATCACGCCCTGGAATTTCCCGGCGGCGATGATCACACGCAAAGTCGCCCCGGCGATCGCGGCCGGTTGCACGGTCGTCTGCAAGCCGGCAACGCAGACGCCCTACTCCGCCTTGGCGCTCGCCGAGCTCGCGGCACGCGCGGGTCTGCCGCGGGGCGTGCTGAACGTCATCACGGGTCCCGCGCGCGAGATCGGCGGCGTGCTCACCGGCGACGCCCGCGTGCGCAAGCTCTCGTTCACCGGCTCGACCGCAGTCGGGAAAACGTTGATGGCGCAATGCGCGAAGACGATGAAGAAAATCTCGCTCGAGCTCGGCGGCAACGCGCCATTCATCGTGTTCGACGACGCCGATCTCGATGCCGCGGTCGCGGGCGCGATCGCCTCCAAGTACCGCAATACCGGGCAGACCTGCGTCTGCGCGAATCGGCTGCTGGTCCAGAAAGGCGTCTACGAAGCATTTACCGCGAAGCTCGTCGCCGCGGTGCAGAAGCTGCGAGTCGGCGACGGCCTCGCCGGGGAAACCGAGCAGGGACCGCTGATCGATGCGGCGGCGCTGAAAAAAGTCGAGGAGCACATCGCCGATGCGACGGCGAAGGGCGCAAAGATTGCGACCGGCGGCCAGCGCCACGCGCTCGGCGGCACCTTCTTCGAACCGACCGTGCTGACAGGCGCGACGAGCGCAATGCTGCTGGCGCGGGAGGAGACCTTCGGTCCCGTCGCGGGTTTGTTCATATTCAATACGGAACTAGAGGCCATTGCGATGGCGAATGACACCGAGTTCGGCCTCGCCGCCTACCTGTACACCCGCGATCTCGCGCGCTCCTGGCGCGTGTCCGAGGCGCTCGAATACGGCATCGTCGGCCTCAATACCGGACTCATCTCGACGGAAGTCGCACCGTTCGGCGGCGTCAAGGAATCCGGCACGGGCCGCGAGGGGTCAAAGTACGGAATTCTCGACTACACGGAGATCAAATACGTCTGCGTCGGCGGCGTTTCCTGAAGCGCGCGCCGTGTGTTCAGGAACAGACAGGCGGCATTTACCGATACGCAATCAGGCACTTGGGCGTGGCGTATTTTGAAGTCGCTCACACTGATGTCATGAATCTTTGCCACGGGCAGGATCCCGCCCGTAGCATCCCGGTCTGAGTTCTGCGCACAGGATTCGCGCATCCCCGGTTCGCGATCCACGGCCGCTTTACCCCAGCGCTGTCGCGCACAGACCGATACCCCTCCCTCACACAGGAATCTGATCATGAAGTTCATGAATGCCACGCTTACCAGTCTGCTGCTCGCGGCCGTGCCGCTCGCGGCCCAAGCCGATGCCATGAGCTATTCGTACATCGACCTCGGCTATCTCGAAACCAATCTCGACAACGGTCCCACGGCTGACGGTTTCGGCGTGCGTGGCTCGGCTGCATTCGCCGACAACTTCTTCGTCTTCGGCGAATACGCGAACCAGGACCTGCAGGGCATCGACATCGATCAGTTCGCGGTCGGTCTCGGCGGGCATCTCGATCTGAGCGAGACGGTCGATCTCGTCGGTCGCATCGGCTATCTCGATGCCGAGGCCTCGGCCGGCGGCTTCAGCGTGAGTGTCGACGGCTACCTGGTTTCCGCGGGGGTGCGCGGCCGGGTCGTCGAAGACCTCGAGCTCGAAGGCCACGTGATCCATCGCGATCTTGGCAGCCAGGGTGGCGATGACACCTCCGTCGCGATCGGCGGCCGTTACTTCTTCACCGATCAATTTGCCGTCGGCGCGGAATTCGATTTGGCCGACGACGCGGATACGATCCTGGCCGGCGTCCGCATCAGCTTCTAGTCGATCGCTCGTCAACATGCGGCCGGGAGTCAGACTCCCGGCCGCTTTTTTTCGGCCGCCGAGTTCATATCGCGCGCGGCGCGCATGCGGTATCGTGAGGACATGGCGTCCGCAACCGGCGTCCTGGTCGTCAATCTCGGCACGCCGGATGCGCCGACCCCGGCGGCGGTGCGGCGTTTCCTGGCGGAGTTCCTGGCCGATCCGCGCGTCGTCGATCTGCCGCGTCTGCCCTGGCGGCTCGTCCTGCGCGGCGTGATCCTGCCGCTCCGGCCGCGCCGCAGCGCCCGCGCCTACCGCAAGATCTGGACGGCGGCGGGTTCGCCGCTCCTGACCGGCACGAAAGCGCTCGTGCAAGCGCTCGAGCGCCGGCTCCCGGCTCTCCTGCCGAAGGCGCCCGCGGTTGCTCTTGGCATGACCTACGGGAATCCGTCGATCGGTGGGGCGTTGCGACAGCTGCAAGCGTGCGGCGCGAATCAGCTGATCGTGCTGCCGCTTTTTCCGCAGTACTCGGATACGACGACCGCAGCGGCGCTCGATCGCGTCCATGCCGCGCTCGCGAGCTGGCCCGTTACGCCGCTGCTTTCCACGATCGAGGACTACCACGCCGATCGCGGTTACACCGACGCGCTTGCCGCGAGCATTTCCGCGGCGAGGACCGCGTGGGAGCATCTGCTCTTTTCCTTCCATGGCATTCCGCGCCGCTATGCCGACGCGGGCGACGCCTACGGCGATCACTGCCACGCGACCGCCAGGCTCGTCGCGGAGCACCTCGCGCTGCCGGCCGACCGTTGGTCCGTCAGTTTCCAGTCGCGTCTGGGGCGCGCGCGCTGGCTCGAGCCCTACACCGCGGTGCGCCTCCGCGAACTCGCGGCACAGGGACGGAAGCGCATCGCCGTCATCTGCCCCGGCTTTGCCGTCGATTGTCTCGAAACGCTGGAGGAAATCGCGATCCGCGGCAGGGCCAAATTTCTCGCCGCGGGCGGCGACGGATTCGAGTACATCCCTGCGCTCAACGACAGCGCGGCGCAGGTCGATTGTCTTGCGCGTCTCGTTGCGGAGCGCGCGGCCGCGCCCGCGGTGGCAGCCGTGGTCGCCAAGGCGGGCCGATGATCGGCCGCTTCCATGAAGTGAGCGTGCATGCGCCGGATCCGCTCGCCTCGCTCGCGTTTTACGAGCGTCTCGGATTCAGCCAGGTCACGACCGGCGAAGCCTGGTCCTATCCCTACGCCGTCGTCACCGATGGCCGGCTCGCCATCGGCCTGCACGGACGCGAACTTGCGCAGTCGCCCTTGCTCGCCTTCGTGCTGCCGGATCTGTTCGAGCACCTCGGTGCCCTCGAACATCAGGGCATCGAAATACTCGAGCGCCGCCTCGGCAGCGACGTTTTCAACGAGGTGAGTTTCGCGGCATCCGGGCAGCGGATCCGCCTGCTCGAAGCGCGCACCTACTCGCCCGCGCAACGCGCGCCCGGAGAGACTTCAGAGCTCGGCTGGTTCGAGGAGTACGTGCTGCCGGTTGCCGACGTCAATCAGGCGGAGCAGTCCTGGGAGCGCCTCGGCTTCGTGCCCGCTGAGGAAGGCGACGAACCCTATCCGCATATTGGACTCACGAGCGATTCGCTGAACGTCGCGCTTCTGCGCGCGGGGCTCCTCAGTCGCCCGGCGCTGATGTTCACCGATGCCGACATGCCGGCGCGTATTGCCAAGCTGGCGGATGCCGGCTTCGAGATGTCGAGGAAGCCGCCCGGGAATCTCGATCCCACGCGGCATGCGCTACTGCTCGCGCCCGAGGGCACGCAGCTCTTGCTGACGACCACCGAATGACTCGTGTCGCGTTCGCGGCTTGCCTGCTGCTTGCCGCTCCGGCCGCGGCGGAATGGATTCCATGCGAACGGAAGGACATCACGCCGCCCGTCGCGATTCATCGCGAGACGCCGAATTATCCGATCTCGGTGCGCGCGATCGGAATCGAAGGCTCCGTCAACGTCGCGCTGACCGTTCTGCGCGACGGCAGCGTCGGCTGGGTGCGCGTGATTCGCGCGGAGCCGCGCGGGTACTTCGAACAGGCGGCGGCCGAGAGCGTGCGCAACTGGCGCTTCACGCCGGCGCGCCAGAATGGCGTCGCGGTTGAGTGCCGGATGAAGACGCGCGTTCGCTTCGCGCTCGTCAACACGGTCGCCGCATCGGGGGGCTCGGGCGACGGCGCGCAGCCGGTGCCGGTTTACCCGCCCGCGCTCCTGCAACAGCGCATCGAAGGCTACACCGAAGTCGAATTCGACCTTGCGCCGGACGGCAGCGTGAAGAACGCGCACGTGATCAGGGCGATGCCACGTGGCGAGTTCGAGCGCGCGGCGCTCGCCGCCATGCACGGCTGGCACGGCACCGCAGCGCTGGGACGGCGCGAAACGCGCCGGTTCGAGTTCCGCCTCCCGGACAGCTCGCTCGGCGAACTGCCGCCCACGACTCTCGGGAGCGCGCCGTTTCCGATGGCCGCCTGCGAACGGCGCGTCACCGGCCGCGTAGCGCTCGAACTGGAAACCGATGCCGCGGGCAAGGTGCTCGCCGCGCGGATCTTGAGTGCCGAGCCGGCCGGGCTCTTCGACGACACCGCGCTGGCCGTCGCCCGCGCGTCGCGCCTGACGCCTGCTTACCGCAACGGCCAGCCGATCGCCGCGATTGCGCTCCTGACCCTGTTTTTTGATCCCGAGAAGGCGACCTGTCCCAACAGCCGTTCGCCGGACCGCAATCCGCCGCCCAGCTATCGCCCAGAGCCGCGCGTGACCCGGCACGATGAAGCGACATTCATCCGCGCCGACCGGTGGGCGTCGCTGTCCCGCGGCGCCAATCAACCGGTACGATGAGCGCCTCGCCGCCCAGGGCGGCCCTTCGGATTCACCGGAGTCTCCGATGAAGCGCTTCCCATTCGCGGCGCTCGCCGCATTGGCGTCCTGCGCCGCAATGGCCGACGAAGGCATGTGGACCTTCGACAATCCGCCGCGCGCGGCCGTCGCCGAGAAGTACGGCGTGAATCTCGACACGGCGTGGTTGAACCGCGTGCGCGCAGGCACCGTCCGGCTCGACGGCCGCTGCACGGGCTCCTTCATTTCCGGCGACGGGCTGATTCTGACCAATCACCATTGCGCCGAGGCCTGCATCGCGAACAACTCATCGCCCGGCAACGATCTCGTCGGCAACGGCTTCTTCGCCGCCACACGCGCGAAGGAACTCAGGTGCCGCGAGGCCTCGGTATCGGTGCTGGTCGGCACCGAGGACGTGACGGCCCAGGTCGCCGGGGCGACGGCCGGTCTTGCGGCCGACTCAGTTGTCGAGGCGCGCCGCAGCGAGTTGACACGGCTCGAACAGGCCTGCGAGGAATCCTCGAAGGCATCGAAGACCGGGCCACTCAAGTGCGAGCGCGCGTCGTTGTACCAGGGCGGCCAGTACTGGCTCTACAGGTACAAGCGCTACGAAGACGTCCGCCTCGCGTTTGCGCCGGAGCGCGGCATCGCGCAATTCGGCGGCGATCCGGACAATTTCCAGTTCCCGCGCTGGTGCCTGGACATGTCGATCCTGCGCGCTTACGAGAACGGCAAGCCGGCGAAGACGCCCAATCGCCTGCGCATCGACTGGGACGGCGCGGATCCGGGCGATCCCGTGTTCGTCGTCGGTCACCCCGGGACTACCGAGCGGCTGCTGACGGTGGCGCAGCTCGAAACGCAGCGAACGACCTTCATGCCGTTCTGGCTGATGCGCTTTTCGGAGCTGCGGGGCCGTATGCTCCAGTACGCGAAGACGGGCGAGGAGCCGCGCCGCACGAGCGAGGCTTACCTGAACCAAGTCGAAAACGCCATCAAGGTGCGCCGCAAGCAGTTCGACGCCCTGCTCGACCCCGCCCTGTTCAGGGCAGCCGCGCGCAAAGAGAAGGATCTCGCCGATGCGATCGCGGCGAAACCCGAGCTCGCCTCCTCTGCCAATGCCTGGACGGAAATCGAGGCCGCGCAGGCGGTCTGGCGCGACATTCTCGTGCCGCACATCTTCATCGAGGACGGCGCCGCGTTCAACAGCCTCCTGTTCAATCACGCGCGAACGCTCGTGCGCGCCGCGGCAGAGCGCGCCAAGCCGAACGAATCGCGTCTCGCCGAGTACACCGAGGCGCGCCTGCCGGCCGTGAAACAGAACCTGGAAGCGCCAAATCCCATCTACGCCGACTTCGAGATCCTGCGCCTCTCGTTCGGCCTCGAGCGCATGCGCGAATGGCTGGGACCGGACGACGCGCTCGTGCGGCAGGTATTCGGCAACGATTCGCCGGACGCGCTGGCGAACCGGGTCGTGCGCGAAAGCAAGCTCGCGGATCCCGCGGCGCGCATGGCGTTGTATGAGGGCGGCCAGGACGCGATCGACGCGAGCCAAGATTCGATGATCCGGCTCGCGGCAACGGTCGATCCCACTGCGCGCGCTTTGCGCAAGCGATTCGAGGAGGAGGTCGAAGGGCCCGTGCAGCGCGGACAGGAAGCGATCGCGAAAGCGCGCTTCGCCGCCTACGGCACGAGCATCTATCCGGATGCGACGTTCACGCTGCGCCTGTCCTACGGCGCGATGACGGGATGGAACGAGAAAGGCGAAGCCGTGCGTCCCTGGACGGAGCTTTCGCGCGCCTTCGAGCGCGCGACCGGGGAGCGGCCATTCAAGATCCCGGACCGGTGGCTTGCAGTGAAGGACAATCTCGACATGTCGACACGGGCGAATTTCACGACCAACAACGACATCGTCGGCGGAAACTCCGGCAGCCCGATGGTCGATGCGAAGGGCGACATCATCGGGCTCGCCTTCGACGGCAACATCCATTCGATCTCGGGCAGCTACTGGTTCGACGAGCGCAGGAACCGCGCGATCGGCGTGCACCCGGCTTACATGCGCACGGCACTCGAAACGGTGTACGGCGCGAAGGCGCTCCTCGCGGAGATCAATTCGCGCTAAGGCAGCCAGCTGCGCACGAGGGCAATCACCTGCTCGTGGTGCATGCCGGCGTAGAACACGAGGATTATCAGGCCGCCGACATAGACGCTCGATACGAGCGTCATGAAATAGCCGAGCGCGATGACGACACCGTCGCGCTCGGCCATGCCGAAGCACAGGAGCAAGACCGCGACCGCCGGCAGCGTATTGACGAACGGCACGAGCGGCAGCGGCGCCATCAGCAGGACGACCGCGAGTATCACGAGGGCGCCGTTCACGGCGTTGATCGTGCGGCCGCCCGTCATCACGAGCAGCCTCGGCCGGACGAGATGCTCGAAGCGCTCCGCCCAGCCGCGCACTTTCTGCAGGATGTTTCGCACCGTCGCGGCCGACAGGCTGCGATTGAGCAGGCGGTCGGGCAGCCATGGCACGCGGCTCACCATCACCGCAAAACCGATGAAGAGCATCGGGAGGCCCAGCACCGTGCTCATCATCGGCACGGTGACCGGCAGCAGAAACGGCACGGCGAGCACGCCGCAGAAAACGAGCAGGCCCTGTTCGCCCAGCAAGCCCAGGAGCTCCCGGAGGCTCATGGCCGGCTCGCGCACCGCCGCCTGCGCCGAAGCGAGCGCAGCCGACATGCGGACTTCCGGATTCCGGAACTGGATCGCAGTCACGAACCGCGCCTCGCTTCGAGCCGAATGTCGATCTCGAAATCGTCGCGAACCCGGAGCGCCCCGAGCGCGACCGTGAACGGCACGAGACCGATGTCGGCGTGAGTCAGGCGGAGGCTCGCTTGCGCACTCAGGCGGTCGCCCTCAATGTCCACGGACAATGGCGCGGCGACAACGCGCTGCTCGCCGCGCATGGCGATGCGAACTCGCGCCTGATAAGCGCCGGGCTTTCCTGATATTTCATCCGCGGTTAAGCGCAGCACGGCCTGGCGTGCCGCGTCGAGCACCGCATCCCCGAGCATGTTGCGGCGCGTCGCTTCGCGATCCTTCGGTGGCACCGGACCGGCAAAATCGCCTCCCGCACGGCTCCGCGCTTCCGCATCGTCGACGGTGAGCGACTCGAGCGGCAGACGAAGGTCGAAGCCGCTCCGCGTCAGCGGCTCGCGCATCTGAATCACGCCCTCGAGCGCATCGGAAGCGATCAGGTGATTGTGGCCAAGCTTCTGCATCGGCCCGTCGCGATAGACGCGGACCTCCAGATGGGAGGCCGTGATTTTCCAGGCCTCGAACGGCGCGGCTGGCGCGGATGGCGCCGGCGCCGCGGGCGGCACTTGCGGCGGTGCGGCGCAACCGGCGGCCAAGAGCACGAACGGCAACAGGAACTGGCGCATCAGGATATTCTCCAAGACCTCATGCCGGCACGAAACACGTCAGAGCGCTACGGATACGTGGCGCAGGGCCTACACTGGCTCATCGTCGGCTTGTTGATCGTACAGGTCACGCTGGCCAAAATCGCCGCTGGCTTGCCGCTCGGACTCGACAGGCTCGCGCTGCTCGCGCGCCACAAATCCTTCGGCATCACGATACTCGCGCTCGCCGTGATCCGTCTGGGCTGGCGACTGTATGATCGCCCGCCACCACTGCCGCCGATGCCGCGGTGGCAGCTCGTCGCTGCCCGCGTGAACCACGCAGCGCTTTACATCCTGCTGTTTGCGATGCCAATCACCGGCTGGATCATGTCCTCCGCCTCCAATTATCCCGTCAGCTGGTTTGGCCTCGTGCAGCTGCCGGATCTCGCGGCTCCGGATCGCGCGCTCAAGGAGCTGCTCAAATTGGTTCACAAGTCGCTCTCTTACGGACTATTCGCGCTCGTGGGCCTGCATCTCGCCGGCGCACTCAAACACCAGCTCGTCGATCGCGACGGGCTTCTGTTCCGGATGCTGCCGTGGCGTCCGCAATGATTCTCCGCATCCTATTCGCCTGCGTCACCTGTTGCGCAGCACCCTTCGCCCTGGCGGATGTCTGGCAGACGGATCAGGGTTCCGGCAAGCTCACCTTCTCGGCGACGCAGGCGGGCGCGAAATTCACCGGCGGTTTCGAGAGCTTCCAGGTCCGGCTGGATTTCGATCCATCGAAACCCGCGAATGGTAGCCTCCACGTGACCGTGGCGACGCCCTCGATCGACACGGCCGACGCGGACCGGGACGAAATCCTGAGAAGCCGCGACTTCTTCTGGGCCGAGCAGCATCCGCAGGCGGTTTTTCACGCGGAGCGCATCGAGCGCGACGGCTCCGGCTGGCGCGCCCTGGGGCAGTTGACGATACGCGGCGTGACCAAGCCCGCCTCGGTCCGCTTCGCGCTCGCACCGGATTTCGACAAGCTCTCCATGAAAGGGACGGCGAGTCTCCACCGCCTCGCCTTTGGCCTGGGCCAGGGCGACTGGGCGTCGACCGAATGGATCGGCGACGAAGTCGACGTCAACTTCGAACTGACGCTGGCGCGAAGCGCGATACGCTAGAGTCTCGCCGATGAACGCGCGCCCGCCGCAGTACATTGCCGGCGTCGAGGATTGCGTCGAGCGCACACTCTCGCGAATCGGCAGGCAGATCGTGTTGTGCACGCCGATCGCGGCCGGCAAGCCGGTGGCGCTCGTCAACGAGTTCTACCGGCGCGCGGCGGCGGATCCGCGCATCGAATTCTCCATACTCACGGGACTCACGCTGGCGCGGCCGCGCCCAAGGAGCGATCTCGAGCGGCGCCTGGTGGAACCGATGTCGGCCCGGATTTTCGGCAACGCGCCGGAGCCGGTCTGGGTCGCGCCGCTGCACGCGGGCGAGCTCCCGGCGAATATCCACGTGCAGGAATTCTTCATGGAGCCCGGTGCCTGGCTCACCTCGCCGCTCGCGCAGCAGTCCTACGCGAGCATCAACTACACGCACGTCGCACGCACCGTCGCCGCGGCGCGCGCAAATGTCATTGCGCAGCAGATCGCGCTCAGGCGGGATGACGCCGGTGGCCATGCGAGTCTCGGTTCGAATCCGGACGTCACCGCGGATCTGATCCCGTCTTTCGAGGAGCGCCGGCAGCGCGGCGGGGCGGTCGCGATCATCGGCCAGGTCAACGACCGCATGCCCTTCATGTTCGGCGCGGCCGAGCTTCCACCTTCCGCCTTCGACTTCATCGTCGACGACGCGCGCGATTATCACGAGCTGATCAGCCCGCCGAACCTCCCGATTTCGGCCGCCGACCACGCGATTGCGCTCGCCGCGAGCATGCTCGTGCGGGACGGCGGCACGATCCAGATTGGCATCGGGGAGCTCGGCGACGCCATCGTCCACGCGCTGACGCTCAGGCATCGCAGCAACGCGGACTGGCGGCGCGCGCTCATCGACACGGCGCTCCTGCCCCGCTTTGCCGAGGAGCAGGCCGAAATCGGCGGCGATGCGCCCTTCGAACTAGGCCTGTACGCCGTCACCGAGATGTTCGTCGACGGATTCCTTGACCTGTATCGCGAAGGGATCCTGAAACGGCGCGTCGAGCCGGACGGCGCGCTGCTGCACGGGGCGTTCCTGCTCGGGCCGCGCGCGTTTTACGAGACGCTCCGCAAGATGCCGGATGCGGAGCGCGCGCTGTTCCGGATGATGCCGGTCAGCTTCACCAACGAGCTGCTCGGCCCGGATTGGGAACGGAAGATCGCGCAGC
>Ga0187893_10006241_pt1 | contig 20571 bp, 19 predicted proteins | sample MA1701074metaG_FD_139574 | JGI IMG/M metagenome (GOLD analysis project Ga0187893, IMG submission 139574) | White microbial mat communities from a basaltic lava cave in the Kipuka Kanohina Cave System on the Island of Hawaii, USA - MA170107-4 metaG ...
GCCAAATATGCCGATTTTCTCCTCTGATCCGGGTCAACCACTGAACGTGAAGGAGATTCAAAAAACATTCAAAGAAATTGAACGGTGGGCCAACCGAAGGAATTACGACTTTTATTTTTGTGCGGGAGAGATGGTTGCAGCATTCTGCGAGGTTATGAGGCTGGTAAGAAAACGGATTAGAGCTACACCCCTGTTTACTGCAGGTGATATATTACTGCAAGCCCAACGTTTTCATTACGAACTCATAATGGAGCTTATAGACGACAGTGACGGTTTGCATGTTTTTAACGAAGCACATTTAGATGACATTTATGACGAGCTCAAGAAAGCAGATGTTAATGATCATGATAAAATGGCTTTGGCGCAGAGGCTAAAAGAATTTGATGGTCATCGTGATCAATATTAACGAGCAACTAAATTTGACTTCCAAATAAGTTTCAAAGTCTTATTGACCTGATGGGTTATGAAACTATGGTCTCGCACCTGATGAGATTGGGTTTCTAAAGTGGGAATTTGTAATTGTAGAGACACGAATTTAAACTTCTTCAATTCTTTTCATTGACAAAATCATATTCTTAATGAAAATGGTAACATAAGGATTAATTCTTATCGTAAATTCATATCAAGGAGGCTCAAATGGCAAAAAGAAAATCTGTTAAACCAAAGGGAGTAAACAGGATCAGAAAGAACAATTCCCCGACAAACGGGGGTAATGGAACTTTAAAAATGGATTATGTCCTATATCAGAAAAAAGACCGCGTAGCTCACGTCACTATCAACAGGCCGGAGATTCGTAACGCACTCGACTCGAAGACGAGAGCGGAACTTGCAGCGGCAATCGAGGACGCATGGCTCGACGACAAAATAGGAGTGATCGTGCTAACTGGTGCGGGAGACAAGGCGTTTTCTGCCGGAGGAGACCTGTCCTGGATAATCGACCCTGAGAAGAAGGTCACCGAAGAGTACATGCTCGTCCACTACCGTCTTGCTACAGCTATGCGCTCTTGTGGGAAGCCCATTATAGCCCGTGTAAGTGGGTACTGCATCGGTGGAGGAAACGAGCTCAACATGCTCTGCGACCTTACCATTGCATCTGAAGACTCGATATTCGGGCAGGCTGGACCGCTCGTGGGGAGCTGTCCGATATGGTATGGGCTACAGGGGCTACAGCACTCCGTCGGAGATAAGAAAGCGCGTGAGATCGTATATCTCTGCAACCGCTACACTGCTAAGGAAGCGGAGCAGATGGGTTGGGTGAACAAAGTAGTACCAAAAGACAAGCTCGACGAAGAGGTTGACGTATGGTGCAGCCGTCTTCTCGAGATGAGCCCGCAGTCTCTCAGGATCGCCAAGTTGCAGATTAACTACATCTCCGACATGGCCAATCCTCAGATAACACACGGGCTCGAGCTTGCGAGGTTTTTCCTCAAATCTCCACAAATGATAGAGGGTGCGACAGCGTTCAAGGAGAAACGCAAGCCCGATTTCTGGAAGGTAAAGTAAGGGTTGAAAATTATGTAGAGACGCAACATTTTGCGTCTCTACCGTGGAGAAATATCAATGTCGAAAGAGGCAGAGATCAGGTTTACTGTCAGACTGGATGAGAATAATATTCCTGAGTCGATTAATTGGGAGGCAACAGAAGCTGACTTTGAGGGGAAAAAGCCCTGTGATTCAATAATGATATCGATTTGGGACAGAGAGGAAAAAAACGCTTTGAGTATTGACCTTTGGACAAAAAAGATGGAAGTCGGTGAAATGAACGCTCATTTCTACCTGACAATCATGAAAATGGCTGAAACTTATCAGAAGGCGACGAACAATAAAGAGATTGCCGAAATGATAAAGAGATTTGGCAACGATTTTGCTGACAAGGTGGATGAAATTTTCAATACTTAGCCATGAATGAACACTAATTCACACGAATAAAATGATACAAGATACAAGATAAATGACTAATCTTGACGGGCTGTTGCTCGAACATTGAGATAGTCTGTCATATCGAACGGATGTGAGATATCTGTCTGTTTCATGTATGGATAATCTTAAAAAAGATTTCTCCCTTTGGTCGAAATGACATTTTTAGATTTGGGTAACAATCCCTTGAGTTCTGAATCTTGTATCGTGCATCTTGCATCTAGGTTATTCATATTCGTGTCTATCCGTGTGAATTCGTGGCTAAATTAAGAGGTTTCAAAAAGCCGACATAACTTCTTTTGCAAAGAATTTCAGCGTTTCAGGTTTCATAATATCTGAGAAGAAAATGGTAAATTTCCCGACTCCCTTTTCGACTTTTTTATTGATACTCTCGATACACTCGTCGGGCGTCCCTATAATCCCCGTCTTTTCAATATCTCCAAAAAAACCGTAACGCTTTTTAGCTTTTGGTAGTTTTTCCGCAAGCTCTGCTCTATCTTTAGCAATCACGCATACAGTTTGTTCCGATATTGCTATCTCGTTTATGTCTCTGCCTATTTCTCTGCAGTGATTATGTAGCACGTTCAGCTTTCTATCGAATTCCCAAGCATTTGAAGCGGGGCAGTTCCACTCATCGGCAAGCTCGGCAGCAACTCGGAGGAGATGCTTTTCTCCAGAACCCCCGATTATGATGGGCGGATGCGGTTTCTGTATGGGCTTAGGATTGCAGTAGGCTTCATTAATCTGATAGTGTTTTCCATCGAACGTTGCTTTTTCTTCAGTCCACAATGTTCTAATTATTTTTACAGCCTCCCCCAGTTGCTCAATCCTTGTAACCGTGTTTATGAACGGATAACCGTATGCCCTGTATTCAGGCTCGAACCAGCCTGCGCCTATTGCAAACTCGATCCTTCCGTTGCTAATGTTGTCGAGTGTCGAGGCCATCTTTGCCAGAAGGGAAGGGTGCCTGAATGAATTGCACAGAACAAGAGTGCCGATTCTCACCTCTGAAGTGACAGTAGAAAGAGCGGACATCAGCGTCCACGCTTCAAATATATCCGAGTCGGTGGTGCCCATGCCCAAAATATGGTCGTAGAACCATATCGAGTTGAAACCAACTTCATCACAGAGCTCTGCCGTCTCGCGTATAGGTTTAAAATCTATTTTTTCCTGCCGGAGCACCACGCCGAATTTGACTTTGCTCATGAGTTTTCACCTTGAATCCTATAAAACCTTCCTAAGATAATTTCCAGTGTAAGATCCGTCAACCTTGGAGATCTCCTCCGGGGTTCCCTGGGCGACGATGTATCCGCCTTTATCTCCGCCTTCGGGCCCCAGGTCTATCACATAATCGGCAGATTTTATAACGTCGATGTTGTGCTCTACTAATATTACCGTATTCCCGGCGGAGACCAGTTTGTTTAATACCATTAGCAGCTTCTTTATATCCTCTGTGTGGAGCCCCACGGTTGGTTCGTCCAGGATGTAGAGTATGTTCTTTCCTTTCCCTCGTCCTTCGCCAAGCTCAGGACGGTCGGAAAGGTACATTTGTCCCTTTTCTATGCTGGCCCTTCGACCTTGATCAGGACGAGTTTTTCGTCCGAGTTCCCTAGCGATTTTAATCCTCTGTGCTTCTCCGCCAGAAAGAGTAGGAGCGGGCTGCCCGAGTTTCAGATAGCCGAGTCCCACGTCCTGTACTATTTTTAATTTTCTCAAAAGCGGCGGAAGCCCGGCAAAAAAGATAAGAGCCTCATTGATTGAGAGACTGAGGATTTCGTCTATGTTCTTTTCTTTATATCTGACCTCAAGAACCTCTTTCTTGAACCTCTTCCCTTTGCATTCCTCACAGGTTACAAAGACATCCGCAAGAAAGTGCATTTCGATTTTCTGTCTGCCTTCACCCTGGCAGGTTTCGCATCTTCCACCGGGGACGTTGAAAGAAAAATGCGAAGGAGTGAGTCCTTTCGACCGTGCATCCCATGTCTCCGCCATGAAATTTCTGACCTCGTCATAAGCCTTGATATATGTTATAGGGTTTGACCTGGAGGTTCTTCCAATGGGCGTCTGGTCGAGCATAACGACATCTGAGATGTAAGATATTCCCTGAATTTCGTGGAACCTGCCCGCTCTTTCTATCTCTTCATGGAATCTTCGAGCAAGCGCTGAGTACAAGACATCGTGGATCAGCGAACTTTTCCCGGAGCCCGACACGCCGGTTATGCAAATAAATGTTCCGAGCGGAAACGATACGTCGATATTCTTCAGGTTGTTCTCCGATGCTCCGACAACAGTTAGTTTTTTCCCGTTCCCCTTTCTTCTTTTTGCAGGGACTTGAACGTACAGTTTCTTAGTCATGTAGAGTTTTGTGAGGGATTGGTGAAGTCGTTTCTGCCCTTCGTTCTCTTCGACAATACTCAAGGCGCTCGTGTCATGCTCTTCGAATTTTTGACCATGCTTTTGGTTGAAGACCAACAATCCCTTGACAGTCTCACCGGCTATTAAAGAACTGCTGAAAAATTCCTCGATTGGCCCCTGATATATGACATCGCCTCCCTTGTCTCCAGCCTGAGGACCCAGCTCTATGATATGGTCGGAAGAGCGTATCATCTCGAAATCGTGTTCTACAACCACAACTGTGTTGTTCCTATCCCTCAGTTCTTTAATAATCGAGACAAGGCGTCCGACATCCCTCGGATGAAGTCCGATGGAAGGCTCATCCATTATATAAAGGGTTTCTGTAAGGCTTGACCCGAGCTGACAAGCAAGGTTCACCCTTTGGGACTCACCGCCTGAAAGGGTCTTTGTCAGCCTGGAAAGGGTAATGTAGTCCAGTCCCACTTTTATGAGAAAATCGATCCTAGACCCTATTTGCTTGAGAATCTCTTTTGCGATCTCCCGTTCGTAATCACTTGGAGACAAGTGCTCGAAGAATTCTTTTAGTTCCTTAACGTTAAGCTCAGAGAGTTCCGAGATTTTCTTCGACCCTACTCTAATATAGAGTGCTTCGGGTCTCAGTCTGGTTCCGTTGCAGCTTGAGCAGGTAAAAGGCGACCTGTATTTACTCAGAAATACTCTCACGTGCATCTTGTAGCTTTTCTCTTCAAGATGTCTAAAAAATCCTTTCACGCCGGGGAATGTCCCGTCCCCCTCGAATATAAGCTCCTTCTCTTTCTCATTCAGGTTTTTATAAGGAGCTTTCGTATCAATTTTTCTATCGCGGGCAAATTGAAGGAGTTTTCTCATCTGGTGCTTGTGAGATGGTTTTGTAAGGGGTTCAATTGCGCCTTCAGCCAGACTTTTTTCAGGATTTGGGATCACTAGGTCTGGGTCTGCCTGGAGTATGTTTCCAAAACCGCTGCAGTCAGGGCACGCTCCCTGAGGACTGTTGAAGGAGAAAAGGAGGGGGCTGGGTTCTGTGAATTTCCTCTGGTCATAAGTGCATTCGAGCTGGTTAGAATACTCGAGCGTATCACCATCCATTATATGAACTTTGACGTATTTGCTCAGCGTTTGTAGGGAACGCATATATGAGTTCCCTACATTAAGAGCAGTCTCAACTGAATCCACGATTCTGGATGAGGAATCTTTATTTATAACAACTCTGTCCACGACGATTTCAGAGTGTTCGGGAAGTTCATCGAGTTCCTCGATTTCAACTATTTCTCCATTGATTAAAGTCCTGGTAAATCCCTTTGATAAAAACTCTTTGGGAGAAGCGTCAATCCCGTTTAATGGAAATGTGATTATAGCCCTCTTGCCATTGTTATTTTCTACTAGTTCTCCCGCTATGTTCTGTGGAGACTTGTGTTTTATTTCTCTTCCACAATCGGGACAGACAATAGTGCCGATCTTCGAGAAAAGCAGTCTCAGATAATCATATATCTCAGTGGTGGTACCTACTGTAGAGCGTGAATTTTTTATCTGGTTTCTGCTTTCGATCGCAATTGCGGGGGGAAGGCCGGTTATATCATCCATCTGAGGTCGGTCGACCCGCTCAAGGAACTGTCTTGCGTAGGTCGATAGACACTCGACGTATCTCCTGAGTCCCTCGGCGTAGATTGTATCTAAGGCAAGAGATGATTTCCCCGAACCGCTTAGCCCAGTTATTACTGTGTACTTATGCCAGGGAATCGATACGTTTATGTTCTTTAAATTGTTCTCCTTGGCTCCCAATACAGTTATTTCATCATGCATGATCAGAACCCATTTTTTCTATCTCCAGGATTGTCTTGATCTCGGATAGATGCTTAACTGTTGCGACTTGACCGATGTCCGGTCTTTCAATCTCGCTTTGATTCAGCCATACGACGTCAAGCCCCGCGTTCAGTCCTCCCATAACATCGGAGCCGTAGAGATCACCTACGTGTATCGCTTGTGAAGGAGATAGTTTCAGCTTGTCCAGCACAAAGTGGAATATGCGCGAGTCCGGTTTTATAAGGCCGAGATTTGTCGAATCGGCAATAATGTCGAAATAGTCTCTGATGCCTACCTCCTCGCATTTTCCCTCAGTACTTCCGTCGTTATTCGAGATGATCCCGAGGATGAATCCCTTTTCTTTTAATATTTCTAGAAGCTCAACTGCCCCGGGAAGGGCGTTTCTAGCGAACTTGATATCCCTCAATTCCATTCTCATTTTTCTACGGATGGCGAAGGGGTCTCCGTCGAGCGAAAGGTATCCGCATAGGATTGGGAAAAACCACTCGCCGTATTCCTGAGGCGTCATTTGTCCTTGTTTCTTGTACTTCTCATAAATTTTAAAGTCGGTTTTTACGTATGCTAACTCGAAATCCCTGTCTGAAATATAATATCCAGCCGCCCTCATTGCCAGCGCAACTCTGACCAGGTATGAAGGTTTTGTCGATGCCACAGTATCGCCAAAATCGAAAAATACAGCTTTCTTGGAGTTTCTTGGCATTAGGCTTTTCCTATGGTGTATAGTAGGTAACCCAAAAAGCGGAGGACTTTCAAGCTGGAACGGGGTTGCCATTTGCTATAGACGTCATTAATGTCATATCGATTATAAGTGAAGCGGCGGGGAAACGTGTTCTAGGTCTTGCATTGGTATTATGTAGAGACGACCCGGCGGGTCTTCTCTACACCTGAACCTCAACACGGCTCCATCCATCCACAGAGAATTGAGGGATTTTCACCTCTTCTAATGGCGCCGTTCCTACAAACTTTTGTGTATTTGCCAATTCTATTAATTTTGGATACCCTTTTCTGGAATTCCGGAGGTTGTAACTTATGTCGACCCTTGAAAAAATTGACCCTGAGATAGCGAAATCGATAAGGTTTGAGACAGAAAGGCAGGAATGGAAACTCGAGCTAATAGCGTCTGAAAATTATGTAAGCGACGCAGTTTTAGAAGCATTGGGTTCAGTACTCACGAACAAATATGCTGAAGGACTTCCCGGAAAGAGATACTACGGCGGATGCGAGTTTGTGGACGTTGCGGAAGACCTGGCAATAGAGAGGGCAAAGAAGCTCTTTGGAGCGGACGCAGTGAACGTACAGCCCCATTCCGGTGCTCAAGCCAATATGGCGGTCTATTTTTCTGCTCTTAACCCCGGAGATACTATTCTCGGAATGAACCTTGCGCACGGGGGTCATCTGACACACGGAAGTCCCGTGAATTTCTCAGGAAGGCTCTACAACGTAGTTCCATATGGCGTCAGGGAGGACGATAACCTAATAGATTATGATGAGGTAAGAGCGCTTGCTCTGAAACATCAGCCCAAATTGATAGTGATCGGGTGGAGCGCATATCCGAGGAAAATCGACTTTAAAAGGTTCCGCGATATAGCGGACGAATGCGGAGCGTTACTCATGGCGGATATTGCTCACCCAGCCGGTTTGGTAGTTGCGGGACTTTATCCCAATCCGATCCCACACTGCGAGTTTGTAACCACAACCACTCATAAAACCCTCAGAGGTCCGAGGGGCGGGATGGTTATGATGAAAGACGATTATGCAAAGACTGTAAACAGCAGGGTTTTTCCGGGAACGCAGGGCGGCCCTCTTATGCACGTAATCGCTGCAAAGGCGGTGTCATTCCGTGAGGCTCTGCAACCGGGCTTTATTGAGTATCAAAACCAGATTGTGAAAAACGCAAGGACTCTTGGCGAGCGTTTAAAGGAAAGGGGATTCAAGCTTGTTTCAGGAGGAACGGATAACCATCTGGTTCTAGTTGACCTTAGAGATACTGAAATTACGGGGAAAATGGCTGAAGAGACTCTTGAGAAAGCGGGGATTACTGTGAATAAAAACGCAATTCCGTTTGATCCTAGGCCGCCCGCCGTGTCGAGCGGTGTGAGGATAGGAACCCCTGCTGTTACTACCAGGGGAATGAAAGAGGGTGAAATTGAGATAATAGTCGGGTTCATATACGAAGCTTTGAATAACCTGGGAAATGGCAAGGCGCTTTTAAGAATAAAAGAAGATGTCAGAGAGCTTTGCAACAGATTCCCTATTTATAGGCATAGACTTTAGCTGCCGCTTAGCCACGAATTTGCACTGATAGACACGAATAAGAATACGCCATGTGCAAGATATACGATTCGGGACTCACGATTAATCAGATGTCATGCATCTTGTATCATTTTATTCGTGTGAATTAGTGTTCATTCGTGGCAAAAGTTATCGTAGACAAACATGAAATGTCCTTTTTGCTCGGATCAAAAAAATAAGGTGATCGATTCCCGACTGGGAAAAGACGGCGTAGCCATAAGAAGACGAAGAGAGTGCCTTGAGTGCAAGAGGCGTTTCACAACCTACGAACGGGTGGAAGAAGTCGACTTATTAGTAGTGAAGAAAGACGGAAGGAGAGAGCCTTTCGACAGGCACAAGATAAGCGACGGCATGCTTAAAGCTTGTGAAAAAAGGCCGATAAGCGTGAATATAATCCAAGATTTCGTAGCTGAGCTGGAAAGGGAGCTTCAGGAAAGGGGAGATAGAGAAGTAGAAAGCGGTGAGATAGGCGAACGAGTTGTCAAGAAGCTCTATGAGCTCGACGAGGTTGCTTACGTAAGATTTGCGTCTGTTTACAGGTCGTTCAAGGATTTAAATCAATTCTTGGAAGAGTTAAAAGACCTCCTAAAAGATAAGGATAAGGAAACTGAATCTCCGAAAATAGCGGAAAAGATTGACGGACACGGCTCGAAGCCTTCTTTGGAGCTCATCAAGGGCAAAAGTGAAGAATAGCGAATGCTTATTGATACCCATGCACATCTGGAAATGCTCGAGAGCATTCCTGAAATTATTCAAAGAGCAAAAGATCTCGGTGTAGAAAAGATAGTCGCCGCCTCATCGGATTTGTCATCTTCGAGAAGATCCTTAGAAATTTCGCAGAATTTCCCCAGTGTTTTTGCAGCGGTCGGGATTCATCCGCATGAAGCGTCGAGCCTAGACGACACTGTCTTTTCCGAAATAGAAAAACTAGCTGGAGAGCAGAGGGTTTTAGCGATCGGTGAGACGGGTCTGGACTATCACTATATGCACTCTCCGCGTGAGGTTCAGATACGTTCCTTTAGAAGACATATTGAGCTGGCCAAAAGCACTCGTCTCCCCTTGGTAATTCACGTCCGCGACGCCCATGAGGATGTCCTCAGCGTGCTGAGGGAAGAAAACACCCATTGTATTAATGCGGTCATACATTGCTTCACGGGAGATTATCGAATTGCAATGGAGTACATAGACGAGGGGTTTTATATTTCGTTCTCAGGTATCGTAACGTTTAAAAATGCTGAAGATATTAGGGAGGCTGTTAGGAAGATTCCCGTTGAGAAGATACTGGTTGAAACCGATTCGCCTTACCTGGCTCCAATTCCCTTTCGAGGAAAGAAGAATGAGCCGTCCTATGTTAAATACGTCGCTCAGAAAGTAGCGGAACTGAGAGAAGTCTCATTTGAAGAAATTGCAGAGAAGACGACAGCTAACGCAAATAGTCTTTTTAGGTTTGATATGTTTTCATAGAAGCAATTGAAAGAAAAAAAATGGCGACCAAACCAAAAATCGGAATTACAATGGGCGACCCTAACGGTATAGGGGCAGAGGTAATTGTCAAGGCTTTGAGCTGCAGCGAGATTCAAGGCTTGTGCGAGCCATTGGTTTTTGGCAGCGAAGAGGTCCTAAAACAGGCAAAAAGAATCGTCGGAATATCCAGCAATTTTGAAATTGTGAAGATCGGTGATTTTGCAGGGGCTAAGCTTAGACCCGGTAAAGTTGATAAAAAAGCCGGGCAAGCCAGTATATCCTACATAAAAGAGGCAATTCGTTATGCCCTGGAAAGTAAAATAGACGCCATTGTCACAGCTCCTATAACAAAGGAGTCAATCCACATTGCCGGGGCAAAACATCCCGGACACACCGAGATGCTCCAGGAACTCACTGGAGCAAAAAGAGTGGCAATGATGTTCGAGGGAGATAAGTTTAGGGTAGTGCTCGCCACGATTCACTGCGCCCTTTCCGAGGTTCCAAAATTAATCGACGAAGAGAAAATTTTCTCGACAATTGAGCTTGCGCACGAGTCACTGGTGAATCTGTTTAAAATCGATAAACCCAGAATAGTTGTCTGCGGATTGAATCCCCATGCCGGAGAAGCTGGGGCATTTGGAAATGAGGAAATATTGAGCATCGTCCCGGCTGTCAAAAGAGCTGTAGAGAAAGGAATGGATGTTTCCGGGCCGATTTCGGCCGATACTTTGTTTTATCACGCCGCTCAGGGCAGATGGGATGCTGTCATAGCGATGTATCATGACCAGGGTTTGATCCCATTCAAAATGCTATCGTTTGATGATGGTGTGAATGTAACGCTCGGTCTCCCGATAATTAGGACATCTCCCGACCACGGCACGGCTTATGATATTGCATGGAGGGGAAAGGCAAACCCTTCCAGCATGATTGCCGCGATGGAGGTTGCAGTTCGATTAGTTAAAAACAAGATGGGGAACTAAAGCTGGTTGAGACAGTATCAAATAGTTAATTATATGTTTCCCTTGATTTGCAAAGCATGGGTAGGATGTCTCCCGATTTCCCAGTTATATTCAGATCATAAAGGTGAGAGTTGACTGTAAGCTCCATATTTATTTCAATCACTGTTTTTCCAGTCTGCTTTGCCAGAAGTCCCATAGACGCTGCCGGTTCTACAACCCCGGATGTTCCCACAATCAGCATTACCTGACACTGTTCTATGGCTATGAGCGTTTTGTCGATTGCAGCAATGGGTACCATCTCACCAAACCAAACTACGTTAGGCCTTCCTAGCGCTCTGCATTTCTTGCAATTAGGCGGCATTTCTTTCATAGGCACTTCGTAGTTTTCTTCCACACTTCCGCATTTGGTGCATTTTATCTGCCAAATGTTCCCATGCAGCTCAATAATATTCCTGCTCCCCGCCAGTTGATGCAGTCCGTCTATGTTTTGAGTTATGAGATTAAAATGAGGTTTTTGGTTTTCTAAATCCACAATGGCATAGTGACCGGAGTTCGGTCTTGATTCTTTTATTGTCTGCCTCCTGAGGTCGTACCATTCCCAGACAAATTTAGGGTCTCTAGAAAATGCCTGTGGTGTTGCAATGTCTTCGGGCCGCTGTTGTCTCCAGAATCCTTGTTCTCCTCTGAAGGTTGGGATGCCGCTCTCCGCAGAAATTCCGGCTCCTGTAAGAACAGTTAAGCTCGACGCATTCTCGATTATCTGGCTGGCTTCTAAGGTTTTATCGTCCATTCCCAAAAATCCTGCTTAAATGTAATGCCGATGCCTTTTTTTGGCAATAAGGGGCGTTTGGTTTTTCTTGACAATTTCGACGTTCCACTTAATCTTATAAACCGTGCTTGCCGATTATATACCGATACTATTAATATTAGTTCTTTCTCTCATCCTTGCAGGCGCGCTTCTAGGGATTTCACACCTCCTGGGGCCCAAGAGATTCTCTAAGAGAAAACTGTCTCCTTACGAGTCGGGTATCCCTCCGGTAGGAGACGCAAGGGAGAGGTTTCCGATCAGGTATTATTTGATAGGTGCTCTTTTCATACTCTTCGACGTTGAATCTATATTTCTATTCGCATGGGCGGTAGTTTTCAGGAAACTGGGTATGCTCGCTTTTATCGAAATAATCATATTTTTCATTGTCATCCTGGGCGGCTATTTTTATGTTTTGAAAAAGGGGGTCTTTGAATGGGAGTAAATATGAACTCTGTTCTTGGCGGGGATGGGTTCATCCTCACAAAGATTAGCGAGTTCGCGAATTGGGGGAGGAAAAACAGTCTCTGGCCCATGCCGTTTGGGACTGCATGTTGCGCTATCGAGATGATGGGGGTTTTTGCATCCCGGTTCGACCTTTCAAGATTTGGGGCTGAAGTCGCAAGATTCTCGCCGAGGCAGGCTGACCTTATGATAGTTTCCGGCACTATAACTTACAAGATGGCTTCGGTCTGCAGAAGGATTTATGACCAAATGCCCGAACCGAAATGGGTAATTGCTATGGGGTCGTGTACCTGCGGCGGGGGGCCGTTCGATAGCTACGCGGTTGTTCAGGGTATAGATGAGTTTTTGCCTGTGGACGTATACGTTGGAGGGTGTCCTCCAAGGCCGGAAGCGCTGATCGATGCCGTAATGAAGATCCAGAAGAAAATCGAGATGGAAGGGGCCCCTATTGTATGAGTCTAGATCTTCAAACAGTAGTTGAGTCCTTAAGGAATAACTTTCCTGATACAATAACTGATTTAACTAGCTTTAGAGGGGAAACTACCTTAACCATCAAGAAAAAAAGGATAGGGGAAGTATGCAACTTTCTTAAAAAGGATTTTGATTTCAAATTCATGGTGGATATTACGGCTTTGGACTATTTGGAGTTTAAAACGCCGCGTTTTGAGGTCGTTTATTATCTTCATAGATTCGGTCTGGAGTTTGACGAGAACATTAGAATAAGGCTAAAAGTGGTGGTTTCTGAAGAAGACCTCAAGGTTGATTCGGTAGTGCCTGTATGGAGCGGTGCAGACTGGCTTGAACGCGAGGTTTACGATATGTTCGGTATAGAATTTGTCGGTCATCCTGACCTCAGGAGGATTCTCATGCCGGAGGACTATGAGCCTTTCCCGCTCAGAAAGGATTTTGATGTCCGGGACCGAGAGGCCTCCAAGCGGAGCTTCGAGAGGGCTTTGAACGAAGGAGAGTAAGGGCAATTCATGAATTGCCCTACCATATTAGTAATATGGAACGGGTTGAATTTATTACAGAGAAAGAAGTTAACACAGAGAGCGGACTCAGGACTGAGACCATGATGCTCAACATGGGCCCTCAGCATCCATCGACTCATGGCGTTCTGAGGGTGGTGCTTCATCTGAGCGGCGAAACGGTCGTAAAAGCGGTTCCCTATATCGGGTATCTTCATAGAGGAATTGAAAAGCTCTGTGAGCATATAACCTATCAGATGTGCCTTCCATATACAGATAGAATGGACTATCTAGCTTCGATCTGTAACAACATCGGATTCATCCTTGCTGTTGAGAAGCTCCTTGGCATCGAAAAGGAGATTCCTGAGAGGGCAAAGGTGGCCGAGGTTATATTGTTTGAGCTCGGAAGAATCGAATCTCATCTGGTTGGGATTGGAACCAATGCATTGGACCTGGGAGCAGTGAGCGGATTCCTATACTGCTTCAAGGAGAGAGAGAGAATCTACGACATATTGGAGATGGTTTGCGGAGCCAGGCTGACAACGTCTTACCCAAGGGTTGGCGGCCTCCCTGATGATCTACCAGAAAAATTTGAAGAAGCAGTACAAAATTTTATAAATATATTCCCAAAAACTCTAGCCGAGGTTGATAAGCTTCTCACGCGGAATCGGATATGGATTGAGAGGACAAAGGGCGTAGCATATATAAGCGCCGAGGACGCAATCGACCTGGGGCTTACAGGCCCCGCGCTCAGGGGGAGCGGAGTCCCTTATGATGTGAGAAAAGCAATGCCCTATCTTGGATATGAGAATTATGATTTTGAAGTCCCTGTTTCAAACGATGGAGACGCTTACGCCCGTTATCTTTGCAGGTTAGAAGAGATGCGCCAGAGTCTCAAGATAATCGAACAGGCTCTGGATAATCTTCCTGACGGTCCTTATATAGCGGACCTGCCAGAGGTTGTTCTCCCCAAAAAAGAGCTTACATACACAAGGATGGAATCTCTCATAAGGCATTTTGTCCTGGTATATGAAGGTATTAAGCCCCCTCCCGGTGAAATCTACCACGCTGTTGAAAATCCCAAGGGGGAGCTGGGATACTACCTGGTGAGCGATGGTTCGGGGAAACCGTACCGGATGCGGGTTAGAGGGCCCTCATTCGTGAACCTTCAAGCGCTTCCTAAAATGGTAGAAGGAGCGTTTATTGCAGATGTAATCGCCGCAATTGGAAGCATAGATATTGTGCTTGGAGAAGTGGACAGGTAACTCAGAAATCCGAATTAACAATCAAAATTGTTTCACTCTTAACTCTCAACTTTAAACGGTAAACTGTTTTCAATAGGCAAGGCACTGTTTATAAATCTCTTTCCAATCGCCCTTGTGTAAATGAACACAGAACATCTGTCCCAAATCATTACTTCCCTTTTCCAATACCTCGCCGGCAATTTTTTTAGCGACTCTCTGCTCGCCGTCAGATGACTGTACCCAAAGGTCCACATGCGTTTTCCATAAAGCATCCTCGACTCCGTATACAGAGCCCTTGAGAGACTGTGCAAACTTAGACTGTGATTGATCGGGTGTGAATTGTTCTTCGCCAAAACCTATTCGAGAAAAAGCTGTCAGGATTATTAATACAAGCGTTATCTTACAAGTTGATAATCTCATTTTACCTCCTTCTTACATTCTGAATTATTGCCTGATATTTAGTTGACAGAAGGAGATATTATCACTTCTGTCCCTTTAGGCGCTTCAAATTTAAACAGCGAATCTGAAACACCTTTGTTAATTTCAATATCTTCCAATTTAACCTTGGTGAGGTTTCCAAAAGGGTCATAGAGATAGATTGTTTTAACGAGCATGTTTTTATCAACAGCTATCGTGACTCTATTGTACTCTTCATCACCGCTGTTTTCTTTTGGACTTAGGTCGATTAAATAGTTGCCGTTCTCATCAGGGAAACTAGTTTCTGAGAATTTAGCGTTGAAATCCTTTTTTATGTTTCCGAGCCCTGAAAGGAACGTGGTCGTTGTGGGAGTATCCACGACTTCGGTCAGGCGTGATTCTATAACCTGTTTTTCTTCCTGGTTGTAGAACCATATTGTCTTCCCGTCGGAAGCTATCACGTCTTTGTTCGGTCTATAGTAGTTCCACCTCATCTTCCCCGGTTTTTTAAACCACACTTCTCCGTCGGCTTTCTGAATTTGATTCAAGCTTCTCACAGTTGCTTCCTGCGTGAATTTAGAATGAAAGTCATTCATCTTTTCATAGTTATTCTGAACTTTGGTAAGCACCGAATCCAGGTCGGGCTTGTTTTCTAACCTGGCCATATCTGGTATTGCTGTTATTACCAAAAACATAATTGAAGATAAAAATAGGTTTCTCAATTTCCCTGTCTCTCCTTAATTTGATCTAGGCCTATAAGAACCTCTCTTGGTTTTCCCGCCACTTCCTGCGGTCCGATTAACCCCTCTTTCTCCATAATCTCGACGATTCGAGCGGCTCTATTGTAGCCGATCTTGAGTTTTCGCTGAATCATCGAAATCGATGCCTGGCGGGTCTCTTTGATGATCCTCAGCGCTTCATGGTAGAGTTCGTCTTTTTCATCCTCGAGTTCTTTAGAGTCCTCGGATTCCTCTATCTTTGTGATTTCTCGATTGTATTCGGGACTACCCTGGGACTTCAGAAACTCCGTGATTCTCTCCCTTTCTCCATCGGATATCAAACCGCACTGTATTCTCGTCAGCTTGGATGTTCCGGGCTGGAGAAACAGCATATCTCCCTTTCCCAAGAGCCTCTCTGCGCCTCCGGCATCGAGAATTATCCGGGAGTCAATTTTAGATGAAACAAGAAAAGATATTCTAGCCGGGAAATTAGATTTGATTAGACCCGCTACTATATCTACCGATGGACGCTGTGTTGCGACGATAAGGTGTATCCCCGCTGCTCGTGCCTTTTGCGACAGTCTCGTAATAGATTCCCCGACATCGCGCGGTGCGACCATCATTAAATCTGCCAGCTCATCTATTACTATTACGATGTAGGGAAGCCATTTCTGCCATTTATCCTGAGATTGAAGTTTTTCGACGTTTCTGTTGTAGCTCTCTACGTCCCTAACGCCTTCGTCCGAGAGAGTCCTGTACCTCTTTTCCATCTCGGCTACAGCCCAACTAAGCGCTGTTGCCGCCTTTTTAGGCTCCGTTACAATTGGATGTAGCAGATGAGGAATATCCTCATAAATAGACAGCTCGAGCATCTTTGGGTCTATCATGATGAACTTCAATTCATAAGGGCTAGCTTTATAAAGCATGCTGGAGATAACGGAATGGAGCAGGACGCTTTTCCCTGAGCCTGTAGTTCCTGCGATCATAAGATGCGGTGCTTTTCTCAAATCCGTGTAAAAAGGCATTCCCGATATATCTCTTCCTAATGCCAGCGTTAAGATTGACCTTCTTCTCGAAAACTCTGAGTCCTCGAGCAGTTCTCTTAGGACAACCGTTTCTCTCCTCGCATTCGGGACTTCGATACCTATAACGTCTTTTCCAGGGATGGGGGCGATTATTCGAATGCTGAGCGCGCTCAGCCCCATTGCCAGGTCGTTCTCTAGCGATGCGATCTTGTTTATCTTGATTCCCGGTGCTGGTTTATACTCGAACATAGTGATTACGGGTCCCGGTCTTATTTCAGTTACGTTTCCTGAAACCCCCAAGTGAGCGAGTTTCTCTTCGGTGAGTTTTGCTTTTTCATAGACTGCTTCCTTGTCGAGCTCGATCTTAGAGTTCTTTTTGGGGTCGAGCAGGTCGAATGGCGGAAGCTTGAAATCGGTGCGTTCGACTGTTTTTAGAGGCAGCTTCTCCTGGTATTTTCTGGTTGGCATTTCAACTATTATTTGCGGTAGACTTTTTTCCTCGACTTCCTCTTTGGGTTTTTCTGGAAGAAAAACAGGAAACTGTTTTTCATTGTTTTGGGATTGAGGCTCGATTATGGTTATCTCCGGCTTCGAGAGTTTAGAGAGTAAGTCAGACAAGCTTTCGACCGCTTTCCCGCCTGTGCGTAAAGCATAACTTGACCCAAAGGCAATTCCGTCTGAAACAAGCGTTAACAATTTCCCGCTCCAGTCTAAAATCTGGTACAGCGAAATGTTGGACATTATTATTAAACTCATGACGAAAAATATGGTTACAATGATGTACGACCCCACCGTGCCTGCTATGTTGTTCCTGAGAGTTGTCGAGAGAAAACTGCCTACCGATCCGCCCGGAGGAGAATATCCGAGCAATGCTTCCTTCTCAAAAATCAGACCCAGCATAGTCGGTATCACGAACAAAAGAATGAAAGCCGAGATTGAGTTGCGATAGAGCCTGTCTCCGAACTTGCTCGTGAAAACCACCACGGCGATGTAAAACATAACGATTGGAATCAAAAAAGCTGAGAGCCCAAACGCGTTTCCGAGCAGGTCGGAAATAAATACCCCCATAGTGCCCATAGCGCCTTTGACATCAAGCCCGGATTTCGAGCTGTAGAAAAGAAGGCTCAAAGAAGAAAACAGCCCGACGGTAAACAGTAAAGCTGCAATTATTTCTCTTATCAGATAATCCGGGGAGTCTTCTCTTGGATTACTTCTTCTTTTAGACATCTATGACTAAATATTATGATTCGTAAATACCATATAACAAGGGATTAAATTTTTATCAAAAATAGCGGAGTTAAGATTAGTTGTCAAATGATCGCATTGCCTCATCTGAAATCTATGCGAAGAAGGATCGTTGCCTCATTTAAGAATCTATTCAAGATAGTCTCATCCCTTCCCCCTTGAAGGGGGAAGGTTAGGATGGGGGTGAAAGGACCAGTCTTGCGGTTTTCTTCAGTCTTCGACTTCACTTCCATAATATCCAAATTCAATGATACTATTCAATATAAGCTATCATCGAGATTACGTGAAGGGAGGAGTCTGCGAATGGTCGAGGATTGGAGGATAAACCGCAGGAGCTTCATAAAGGGTGTCATGGGTACAGTCGGGGTTAGCTTGTTGGGAGGGTTGAGTTTTGCAGAAGTTATGACCGAGGAGAACTATCCCATAGTGATAGACGGCGAGGACAACTCCGTCGCCCACAGGGTTCGAGTGGGAGAACGATTTCCAACGCCTCTGCCTTCCAAAAAATGCGATGTGGTGATCATAGGAGGCGGAGTAAGCGGACTCACAGCAGCTTATGAACTCAGAGATGCGAACTTTCTCCTGATTGAGAAGGAAAGCAAATTGGGCGGGCATGCGAGGCGGAATTCTTGGAATGGAATTTATTACTCCGAGGGTGCGGCATACTTCGCGGAGCCTGAAGGGGAGATCGAAGAGTTCTACGGAGATGTCGGACTGCATCTGAAACAGGTTCCGAAACCGGTTGACAGCATCTTTGCCGGAAAAAAGCTCGTCACCGATATTTGGGATGATGGCTTGAAGAAACTCCCTTACTCCGACAAGGCGATAAAGGGTTTTATAAAATTTAAACACGACCTTGAAAACCTCTCCCCTCTTCCTACTCTGCCCGTTGAGAAGACCGACCCTGAAACCATGAAGCTGGACTTGATTTCTTTTGCTGAATATTTAAAACCTTACGGCAATGAGCTGGTTGAGTTCATGAACCTCTACTGCAGGTCTGCTCTGGGTGGAACAGTAGACCAGGTGTCTGCATATTGGGGTCTCAATTTTTATTCCGGTGAGATCATACCGATCTACACGCTTCCCGGTGGAACAGCAACACTGGCTGAGATTCTAAATAAAAAGATCAACAACGCTGGGGAAGGCAGGATCATCACAGGAGCTACAGTCGTGAATATCGAATCAAAGGGAGAGAAAGAGGTCTGGGTAACTTATGTGAAAGACGGCAGTACCGAGACCGTTTCGGCAAAATGCGCTATCGTAGCTATCTTCAAACATTTTGCAAAGCGCATAGTGAAGGGCCTCCCTTCCGAACAGAGCGCCGCTATGTGGAGCATGAGGTATCAGCCATATCTAGTCGTCAACATACTACTGAATGGCGCGCCGTATCGAGACAGTTACGACACATGGGTGAAAGACGCTCAGTTTACCGACTTCATTGTGGCTGACTGGATTGATGGCAACCTCAAGCGTTCCAATTCTGTTTTAACCGTTTATCAACCTGTCGATATCGGTAAAAGATATTTGCTTTTGGAAGGTGAACAAATAAAGAAAATGGTGGTGGGCATGGTAAACGAGCTCGAAATGGTAGCTCCCGGAATGTCCAAAAGCATAGAAGAGGTGAGGGCTTTCAGATGGGGTCATCCGATGGTACTATCATCTGTCGGAGCTTTGACCAAGATTAGGCCTTATGCGACCAAGCCTCTTGGGAATATTCTTTTTGCCCATAGCGACAGCCAAATGGCCGCCGCAGTCGAGTGTGCTGTTTGGGAGGGGAAAAAGAATGCGAGAACTGCGAGGAAGATTGTGGCGGGGAGATAAGCAAATTTATAACGAACTCTGATTATGCTTATTCAATTTGACAAACGGATTTTGGAGTAACTAGGTAGATCAAGTCAACTCCACCTGTTAAATTAGAGTACGTTTGGATACTCTGTGACACATTGTCTTGACGAGCAAAGATATATTGACTTTCAATCAATAAAACGCGCTTGTCGTAATTAGTTAAAGTCGTCAAAATAGGTGCCTTTTCCTTAAGAATACGTTCGATGGCATAGTCAATTTGGGCTTGGATATTAGCTGTGGGATGATTAGAGTTTGGTAATTGACTGGAACCAGACAAAGCCGAAATGACTTCAATTGTATTACATCCATTAGATTTCTGTTCTAATATTGCTTGTTTTTCCGAAATGTCGGCAAAATAATCTATGCTGTCACAGAGTATGGATTTCTCTGCAGCTTCTTCAATTAGGCTACGTTGTTTGCTGGTTAGTGGGCCTATGATACCTAGAACCCAACTAGAGTTTCGCTTTCCCTCGGTTTTCTTTTGAAGGCGCTCCTTAATGTTGTATGCCACTGAATGAACGCCTAGTCCAGATAACTCATTACCTCCACTATCTACATATGGATGTAATTGAGTATGCTCCACAGCCCATTTTGAGTTATCAACATCAAAGACAATATCCGGGGGATCAGATCCAGATTCAAATTCAAACCTCACAGGATGTCTATTTTCTTGAAGAAAAATCTTCAATCGTTCAGCGGCCCGTTTCTCTGATTCTCTCATGATTGCCAAGTTAATTAGTATGACTCTACATCAGAATAATTTTATAATGTTAAGATCAGACCAATTTTTCTTGTTAGCACAAATAACCGACAGATCACTCACAAGTAGAGTAACAATCAGCAAGGGTTTGATTGCAGTTATCTAGGCAGGGTTAATATCAAAAGGTGTGTAAAAGTTAAGGAAGGCGGCGTATCCTATCATAGCGAAAGTTTCAAAAAAAAAGAAAGGAGACGCCACCCATGGGAAAGAATACCGATAAGAAGACAAGGA
>Ga0187893_10006242_pt1 | contig 20565 bp, 20 predicted proteins | sample MA1701074metaG_FD_139574 | JGI IMG/M metagenome (GOLD analysis project Ga0187893, IMG submission 139574) | White microbial mat communities from a basaltic lava cave in the Kipuka Kanohina Cave System on the Island of Hawaii, USA - MA170107-4 metaG ...
GGGCGCAAGTTGTGTGCTGGATGTGCGCCATATATGGCGCACATCCAGCACACAACTCCTCCATGTCCGAAACCCGCTAGCCGGTCAGTGGCCAGGGCCGCCCAGATCACCGCGCGGGCTTGGAGGTCCGAGGGCAAAGCCCTCACTGGGTACTAAGTCGAAGTTAGGGGGACTCGGACCGTCTGCGGCGCAACAGCCACACCGCGGCTCCTGGGATGACGGCGATCGCCACCACGGCAAGCAGCACGAGCGGCCACAGGACCGCCGAGGCCGAGGGTTCCTCGGCGGCTGGTTGGACCAGCTCAGGCTCGGCCGCTTCGGGCGGCGCTAGGGAGGGTGCCGCAGGCTCGGAGGGTGCCGGTGACGTCACCGCCGCCTCTGGCCGAGGGGCCAACGGCCCGGTGTAGGTGAAGCTGAACTGCCCGTCCACCGGGTCGCGGTCCAGCGAGATCACCCGCCACGTGACCGTGTAGCTCCCGGTTTGGGTCAACGGCGGCAAGGGCTGTACGAGCCGCTGCCCTTCACTCGGCAGCGGCTCCAGCGGAAGAGGCTGACCATCGGGACCGTTGATCGCCAGCTCAGGAACGCCGACCAGCTGGTTGAACTCGAGGATCACAGCCCCCATGGGCTCGACGACCGTCGCCCCATCGGCTGGAGCGGTCCCCAACAGCCTCGCGTGGGCGGACGCTGGGCCGGCGAACACAAGCGAGGCCAGCATCGTGGTCAGGCATACCAGGAACGCGCGCACCACTGAAAGGGTACAGGCGGCACCCCGAATAGTTCCCGGCATCAGGCCGCGGTTGGGTCCGCGGGGTCACGATGGCGCCGACGGGGGCCCAGGCTGACGACGTTTGGGATGCTGACCGGGGCGGCGCGCGTTGCCGGCGGCACCCTCGAGCTGGTCACGCTCTTCACGGTGCTGCTGCTCGGCCGTGAGTGCTTCCGCCCCTTCGGGGACCTCTCGAAGTACTGGCACGTCGGCTTCGCCGGGCTGTCCAGCTCCAAGCAGATCGCCGAGCTGCTCGCCACCGAGCCGGAGGTCGCCAAGCCAGCCGAGTCGCTCGCCGTCGAGGCCAGCCACCTCGGGCCGCGGTCGACCTCGACCGTGTCACCTTCTCATACCCAGGCCGTGAGCAGCCTGCGCTTCGCGACCTGTCCCTGTCGGTAGCGCCCGGTAAGACCGTCGCCGGTCGTCGGGTCCGTCGGAAGCGGGCAAGACCACGATCGTGTCGCTGCTGCTCCGGTTCTTCGACCCCCAGTCCGGGGCGTGCGCCTCGGTGGCCATGACGTCAAGGTCCTGCCGCTGGCGACGGTGCGGGCCGCCATCGCGGTCGTCAGCCAGGACACCTACCTGTTCTACGGCACGACCTCGGACAACCTCCGCCTCGGCCGGCCCGAGGCGACTGACGCCGAGGTCGAGACCGCCGCCCGCCAGGCCAACATCCACGAGCTCGTGGCCGGGCTGCCGACGGCTATATCACGATGGTCAGCGAGCGGGGCGTGTCCTTGTCCAGCGGGCAGCGGATCGCCATCGCCGCGCGCTGCTGAAGGACGCACCGATCCTCGTGCTCGACGAGGCCGCCAGCAACGTGGACGCGGCGAGCGAGGCGGCCATCCAAGACGCGCTCGCCAAGCTGTCCGCCGACCGCACCACGCTGATCATCGCGCATCGCCTGTCCACTGAGATGAGAGTCGGTTACGCGCTGCCCGGTTCATCCCATCCCGCTTCCGGGACGGCGCCGCCAGCCGGACCATTCCCGCACTGAGATGAGAATCAGCCGTACGCCGTCCGGTTCGCCGGATTTTTGCCTTTGGGGCGGCGCCGCGCGCCGGCCTAATCCTGCACTGTGCAGTACGGCGGAGGACCTCACAAGAAGCCCCATACTGCCCCGTTTGCCGGATTCTCATCATCCCGGGTGACGGCGCCAGCCGGCATGAACTGCTGTGCGAGAAGCCGATCGCATCGTCGTGCTCAACGGCGGGACCACCACCGAGATCGGCCGTCACGCCGACCTGGTCGCCCGCAACGGTGACTACGCCCGCCTGGTGGCCGCACAGCAGCGGGGAGCGTCAACGTGACCACACTCGCCGAGCGCCCGACCTCCGTCTCGCGACCGATCCGCGCGCTGTTCCCGCTGGTCCTCACCAAGCGGCGGCTGTTCGGCTGGACCGTCGCCGCCGGCCTCTGCTACCACGTCACGGCCATCGCGGCGGCGGCTACCGGCGCGTGGCTCGTCGGCGAAGCCGCTACCGGCCGGCCACCGGGTGAGCTCGCGCCGCTGCTTGTATTGCTCGGCGCCAGCGTGGTCGCGGCGGCCGGCGCGCGCTGGTGGCAGATGTGGATCGCGCACGACTTCGCGTACTCGCTGCTCGCCGTGCTCCGCGTGCGCGCGTTCCAAGGGATCACCCGGATCGCGCCGCGCTGGCTGCTCGGGCGGCGAACCGCCGACCTGGCGGGCACGGTCATGAGCGACATCGCGGTCACCGAGCGCTTCTACGCGCACACCGTCGCCCCCACGGTCCCCTTCTGGCTCGGCGCATGAGCCAGCGCCCAGGGCGAGCGGCTTCGCGGCGAGCTGGGCGTGCTGAACTCCGCGAGCTCGTCGCGTTCGGCCACGCGCGTGAGTACGCCCGCCGGTTGGCGCGGGCGCACCCGCTCGTTCCAGACTCTTCAGCTGGTCTACGGACGGCGGGCCGGCACCGCGGCGGCGCTCGTGAACGCCGGCGGCTTGCCGGCGGCGCGCTACCTGGTCACGGTGATCCTTGCCGCCTACGCACTCGCGCTCTTGGCAGAGGTCACCCAGACAGCCCGTGAGCTAGCCAGATCCGAGGCAGCGCCCGCCGCGTGTTCATCGTCCTGGACCATACCCCGGCCGTCGTCGACCGGGCGGCGGACCGCTCCATCGGGGCCGCGGCATTGGGGGGTGGCATTCCGCGTCGGACCCGGCGGGCGGGTCGGCCACTCCGGCGCGGGGAAGTCCACCTGCGCGAACCTGCTGCTGCGCTTCTGGGATCCCGACGCCGGTCGCGTCACCCTGGGCGGCGTCGACCTGCGCGACTGGCCGGCCAACGACGTCCGCGCCCACGTGGCGCTGGTGCCTCGGGACGTCTACCTGTTCAACCGCTCCGTCCGCGACAACATCCGGCTCGGCCTCCCCAATGCCACCGAGACCGACGTCGAGGCCGCCGCCCGCCAGGCGCTGGCTCACGACTTATCCTCGCTGAGCTGCCACAGGGCTATGACACCATCTGCGGCGAGCGCGGCGCGGAGCTCTCCGGCGGCCAGCGCCAACGCATCGCGATCGCTCGCGCACTGCTCGCCGACGCCCCGTTCGCGTCATGGACGAGGCCGTCAGCAAACCTCGACGCCGAGAACGAGCAGGCGCTCCAAGCAGCCATGGACCACGCCGCCCCCGGCCGCACCACCCTGCTTATCGTCCACCGCCCGTCCACCATCCGCTCCGCCGACGACTCATCGTGCCCGACCGCAGCCGCGTCGCCGAGACCGGCACCCACGACGACCTCGCCTCCGCCGACGGGGTGTACGCGGCGCTCATCGCCAGCCAAACCGCCGGCCTCGTCGGCATGTAGCTCGCGCCCGCCAGCCCAACTCCTGCTTGATGGCGCTTCGATATAAGAACTCACCGTCACAATCCATGGACAGTATTCAACCGTATGAAGTCGTAACCTTATTTCCTTCCAAGCCCGGGGTTCTCCCCCGACATCGACTGGGCGCAGGCCAGATCGGCGATGTCCGCCTCCTCACCGCTCGATTGCCGACCACCTGCCCAGGTGCTGGGGAAGGTCCGTGAAGGCGATGGTTCTTGAGCGACCGATGGTCGACGTGGGGCTCGACTCGCTGATGGTGATGGAGGTTTGGTATGAGGATCGAGAGCGATCTGGGCGTCCGCGTCTCAGAGACGCAACTGCTGGGCGTTCAACGCGTCATCGACCTCGCGGAGCACCTCATCGAGCATCTGGACGCGAGCCGATGCTGACTCGGACGCCGGCGACGGGCCACTAGGGCCCTGAAGCCCCGTCGTCGCCTCCAAGCCTCGCGCTCATCTCGTCCACCCGGCGGGCGATGTGCTTCGTCGCCTTCGAGATGCGAACGATCGTGACGAGCGCGTAGATGCCGAGAGCCCAGGGCAGCAGTACATACACTGCGAGGAACAGGAACTCCATCCCGATCGCCTCCCTTGATCGATGCCCGAATAGTACGGTACACGGCTGGCCACCCGCCTCCTTCACGCCAGCCGAGGAACTCGTCATGCCCTGCGCGCATACCGCCGACCTGCCGGATGCCGTCCAGCCACGCACCCCGGCCGGATGCGAGGAGTGCCTCACGAAGCATCCGGGTAGCCGCTGGGTGCAGCTGCGGATCTGCCTCACCTGCGGGCACGTGGGCTGTTGCGACTCCAGCCCTCACCGCCACGCCACTGCCCACTTCGACGACTCTCAGCACCCGATCATGCGCTCCTTCGAGCGCGGCGACGACTGGCGCTGGTGCTACGTTGACAAGACGATGGTCTGACGGGCGCCTTCATTCAGCCATGAGGGCGACGGTCGTGGTGAGGATGCGGGTGAACTGTTCGAGCCGGCAGCCCGCCCCGTGATTGGCGTGGTGCCCGCCTTCTTGGTGGGTTGACGGCTCGGCGGCGGTGTGGTCCGGGCAGTAGGTGCCCACGACGTAGAGGCTCGCGTGGTAGACACCAGGTACCTGGGTGCCTTCGGCGTGGGCATGTACCGGCCCATCGTCATGCTGGACCAGGTGCAGCTCCGCGTCGCGCATCACGGACACGTCGGGGTTGTCCCGCTCCATGCGGGCGAGCACCTTCGCGGGGTCGTATCCCAAACGCCACGATCACGCTGGCCAAGCGAGTATTTCCGCAGGTCAGAGCCATAAATACGGGACGTAGCGCAGTCTGGTTGGCGCACTGGCTTTGGGAGCCGGACACCCTAAACGCTGTGCTCACCAGCGGTTTCGCAGGTCAGCGGCGAACATAACAGGCGGAGTTATGTGGTCTAAATCTCCACCTCTGGAAGCCGTCTGAGCGACCGCTGACCTTGGGCGATCAGGCTTCTACGGTCGCCGACTGTAACCGGGCCGAGCAGCCACCCCATGCAGTGCCGTACCGTCAAAATTCGACTAGATAGCGAGGCGTGAACGGCTGCGCTGTCACTCGGGCACCGACGAGGCGATCGACCCGGTAAGAACGGACGTCGCCGTGCTCGTTTATCACGAACAGCAGGAGGTTGCCGTCCTGAGAGCGGCGTAGTGAGTAGGGCTCGACGACGCGCACACCTTGGCGTCCACGCTCCGCTCGATAGTCGACCTCGACCTTCAACCGGTTTGCGCCCGCGAAGCGGATCAACTCCAGCGGCGCCCCGGTTGGCCACGACGACATGGATCTCGGGGGCGTCCATGTAAGATCCGGTCGGCCGATCTCTAGGCGGGGAAGGACCGGTACAGTCACCTTCTGTGTGAGCCAATCGAAGACTTCGCCGAGCGTCGCCCAGAACTGGTCGAACGGTGGAAGACGAGGCAGTTGATGCTCCAGCATGTTCGCCCACTCGGCCTGGATCTCGTCCAGGAATGGTGAGTTGCGGATCGACTCGAGGGTAGGTACGGCGATGCTGGCGTGAGCACATTTTACCGTGGAGGCTTGCGGCTACCGCAGCCGCCTGCCCGAGCAGGTCTGGGTCTGGATGCCGGTACACGTGGATCACGTCGTAGAGATCGCGGGGCCGGCAGCGTTCCGTGAGGGCGCGTAGCTTCTCGCCGAGCAATTCGACGATGGTGTAGCACAGGACACGGCCGGGCGCATCAGGGCATCAGAATAGGGATGGAACACCACACGCTCGGAGGGCGGGTACACAAGAACTTCGTCGCTCGTGAGGTCGATCTTGATCTTGGGCAGCGTCGGCGGGTTGCTCGGTCCTCTAAAGGCAAGGCGGCCAACCGTAGTCGCCCGGCCTCGCCGGTTGCGCCGACGGACAAACGATCGATCATCCAGAACTAGCTCCAGGCCAGTGGTATCCGCAAGCCATTCAGCAACATTACGGAAAATTTTCAGAAGGGCCGCTGGTTCCTCGACACCACTCTCGACCACAGTGAAATCGAGGTCCTCAGAGAACCGATAGGTTTCGTAGTAGCACTTGCGTAAGCATGTGCCTCCCTTGAAGACCCAAGAGCGCAGGTCTGGTTGAGTTCCAATGCCTGCCAGAAGCCACCCCAACGCCCAGTCCTTCTCGATCACGTCAGCGCGCAGGGACCACTGATCACGCAAGGACAGAATTTCTCGCTGCGGGATCATGCAGGCTCCACCGGCTCGATCACTGCGTTCACGATGAGCTTCCACCGCCTCGACCGCATACCCTGTCGTTGCCTGGTCGGGTCGAGGAGCGGATAGCCCTGCGACAGGCGCTCCAGGCACGCCTCGATGAGATCGTGATCACCGATACCGAGTCCTTCGACGAGCAGGCCGAGCCGTTTGAACACGGTCCGGTTCCCTAACGTGTCGCCATAGCCGATCAGTGTTTGAGCCTCGTGCTCCTGAACGTAGACATTGAGGAACTCTGCGGCAGAGCGGATGCCTCCCGCCAGACGTGGGTCATCGAGGACATCGATTACTGTTCTCGCGGGGTCTGCCCACGCGATCCGTCGATTCTGGAGCCACTCACGGCGCAGGCCCCACTCCAACGAACTGACAGAGGTATGGGTCACGACATAGTCGTTGTCTAGCAGTTGCTGGTTGCTGGAACGCACTCGCGCGGCTGTCTTGACCACCGTTGAGCGAAACACTTGATCGGTAAGCCCCCAGTGGTTGGCTGATGTCCATCCCGTGAAATAGCAGGGGACCCACACGGCATCCGCGAGGAACAGTGGGTCAGCCCCCCAGGCCTCTGGGCGTTCAGCGTCCACTGGTACCGGCACGTACAGGTCGCGTCGCACGCGCCTTAGCCAACCCTGAGCCGCCCAACGAGCCAGCCGCCGCGCCGCCGACCCCCGATCGAGATCAAGCACCTCGACCACATCACTGACGGATACGAGACTACGACCACGGCCAACGACTCGAGCCAGCTCTGCCCTGCCGTGACCAGAGATTCCAGCGGCAGCCATGTGACAAGGTTACACCAGTTGTTCACGCCAGACATGAACAGATGGACCACCGATACGTCGATGCCAGCCAGTCCGTGCCGCTCACAACACGTAGAGCGGAGAGGGGAACCGCGCAAGTAGGATTAATTGCGAGGGGGTCGATATGCGATATTAGCCGGGCGCAAGAGACTCTCGCATACGGAGTTATGTGGTCTACGCCATGAAGAGAGCTTCTCACCTGGACGAACGCGGAGCTAGACCACCGGCTCCGCATGCCGAAGCCGGTGGTCTACTACCCCTCAACAACCCACAGAACATATGTGATAGAGTCTGTTTGCCCAGGTCAGAGGCTGAAAGACACGGGACGTAGCGCAGTCTGGTTAGCGCACCGGCTTTGGGAGCCGGACACCCTAAACGCTGTGCTCACCAGCGGTTTCGCAGGTCAGCGGCAAACATAACAGACGGAGTTATGTGGCCTAAAAATTCGGCTCTAGAGTCCGTCTGAGCGACGGTTCGGCCTTCATGATCCATGGAGTGGGCGAGGCGTTCAGTTAAGTTCCTGAGGGTCCGTACAGGGTCCCTCGTCGCATAGGTCGGGTGCAGCGAAGGGGCACGCGAGGACGCAGCCATGCAGGATGTGGTCGGCATCAAGCTCTAGCAGACCGGAACCCGCTCGTCCCGTGCCGATCGGTCCCCTGACGCAGCACGGTTGTACGGTAGACTACCGGACGACGAAAGGTGGCCCTGATGCCTGCCACACCAAGTCGTAAGACCCGCCGGCTCGAGTTTCGCGCCTCCGAGGCCGAATACGAACTTCTCGCTGAGGCCGCCGCCGAGGCCGGCAGCTCTGTCAGCGAGTTCGTCCGCTCGCTCGTCGTAGATAGCGCTCGTCGACTGATTGAGGAGCGACGCATCGTACGCATCGGCTCCCAGCATGCGGCCGAGTTCTACGTCGCTCTGGACGAGGACACCCTCGTTCCACAGCTGGAAGCATTGGCTCGCCGGCCTACACCGAACCTGACCTGAACGCAGAAGCCACGTGCCCGAGCCCCGGTTCGAGCTACTCCAGGATCGCCACTCCAGCGAGTCGTTCGACTGCGGCGAGCCCTCGCTCAACGCGTGGCTGGGCGATCATGCGCTGACCAATCAGGCCCGAGACCTGTCGCGCACATATGTCGCCATGGACCCACGTGGCGGTCAGGTCATCGGCTATGTCGCCCTGGTTACCGCGCAGGCGCTCGTCGAGGAGCTTCCTCGCCGCCAGGCGCGGGGCCTCGCGGGCCTGGATGCGATCGGCGCCGTGCTCATCGCCCGCTTGGCCGTAGATCTCCGCTTTCAAGGCCGTGGAGTAGGCGCGTGGCTGCTCCTGCGATCCCTACACCCGTGCGTCGAAGTAGCTGACCGGGTCGCGGTGCGCGCGGTCATCGTCGACCCACTCAACAAGTCCGCCACCGACTGGTACACCCGATACGGCTTCGTGCCTCTACCCGGTCGCGAGGACAACCGGATGTGGCTTCCGGTCAAACGCATCCGGGCATCGTTGTAGCAAGCCTCGTCGGCAAGCGACCTCGACGTGAGGCCTCGACCTTGCTGCCGCCCCCGCATCAGTACCCGTCGGTTCGATGCTCCCGTACGGGAGCGTGCAGCACTTGGTCCACCCCGTCCGCGTCGTAGAGACGAGACCCCACGACCTGCCGGGCAAGTGCGGGAGGAAGGCACTCGGCGAACTTGAGGCGGTCCACGGCGTCGGCGGCCACCGACGAGGACAGCGACGGGCGCGAGAGGTCGGTGGCGGCCAGCGCGTGTCGTACGTCGGTGGCGGTGACGCCGTCCGCGAGGCGGATGGCGAGGTTGTCACGTTGGCGCGTGCCCGATCGCAGGTGGGCGACGGCCTCGGCGAGGCGGAGGTTGGCGAGCAGGCCGGCGAACGTCCACCAGGTGGTCGCGCCACGCTGGTCGCGGACGACCACGGTGCCCTTGCCCCCCAGCCAGCCGAATCGCTCACGGAGTATCGCGAGCCGCTCGCTCGCCCGCCGGCTCAGCGCGGCGGCGGTGACGTCGTGGCCAGAGAGCACGTCGCGCATCGCGTGGCACAGCTCGGCGCGCAGCGGCCGGGCATCGCCGAACCAACGCGCGCGCCCACAGTCCTCCGCGGGCTCGACGTGCACGACACGGCGGTGCCAGTCCACACCCGTCACCGCCCAGCTGTGTCCGGCGAGCAGCAGCACCGGGACGCCCTCATGTGCCAGATCGAAGATCCGCGCCGGGACCTCGCCCAGCTCGGCGCGGCCCGCGACGACACGCAGTGTCGGCGGCGACAGGAACACCGAGGTGAGCTCGGCGAAATGCCGCCGGCCGAAACGGACCTCACCCTCAGCGCCGACCGAAAGCAGACCCTGATCACAGAAGAGCAGCCCAGCCTCGACGAGGTGGCCCACGACCGTACCCGCCTGTGCCAGCACCTCGGACCCGAACACGAAGGGCTCCCCGAACCACTCACGCCACAAGTGCCGGCCGACGCCACCCTCCTGCAGCGCAAGCGCGAGGGTCTGCTGCGCCACCAGATGAAAGGGCAGCGGCGGCGGGCAGACCGGCTCGACATAGCCAGCTTCGAACAGCGCGAGGAGCCCGAGCGACTGGAGGAGCGCCTCCTCGCTGGTGGCCAGGAACAACAGGTTGCGCACGGCGCCAGCTCGACGGCCGGAGCGGCCGAGCCGCTGCAGGAACGAGGCGACCGATGCGGGCGCGTCGAGCTGGATGACGCGGTCGAGATCGCCAACGTCGATGCCCAGCTCCAGGGTGCTGGTGGCTACGACCACGCAGTTGCGAGCCTCGGCGAAGGCGCGCTCGGCGGCTCGTCGCTCCTCCCGGCCCAAGGAGCCGTGAGACACGAACGTGGTGACCTCACGCTCGCGCAGAGCGGCGGCCAACTCCTCGGCGCGGGCACGGCTGTCGACGAACACAAGCCGCTTCTCGCCGCGATGCAGCCGCGACACGACGGTCGCCGCGTTGTGGAGCGTGCCGACATAGTCGACCGTCAAGTCCGGTGTGGCACCCGCTGGCGCGGGCGGCGCCAGCACCTGTCGCGGTCCTTGGCAGGCGCGGGTCAGCCAGGCCAACAATCCCTCCGGCTCCCCGACCGTGGCGGACAGCCCGATGCGTTGGAGCTCCCGTCCCGCCAGCCGCTGGACCCGCTGGAGTACTGCGAGCAGATGCCAGCCACGGTCGTCGCCGGCAAAGGCGTGGAGCTCGTCGACGACCACGGCGCGAACCCGGCCGAACAGCGCCCGGTGGTCGGTCCGGGTCGAGACAAGTATCGCCTCCAGCGACTCGGGCGTGGTGAGCAGGAGATCTGGCGGCTCGGCACGGACCCCGGCGCGGGCGCCCTCGCCGACATCGCCGTGCCACAACCCCGCGCGCCGGCCGACCAACCCCGCGTACCGGTCGAGGCGGGGGTGAAGGTCGTTGAGCAGCGCGCGCAGGGGGCACAGATAGAGCACCGACAGCCCGTCCCACCGTTCGGTGAGCATGCGCGAGAGCAGCGGCAGCACGGCGGCTTCGGTCTTGCCGCCCGCGGTCGGCGCGAGCAGCAGGAGGTGGCAGCCCTCGTGCACAGGGCCGATCGCCGCCCGCTGGAGCGGCCGCAACGACGTCCAACCCAACGTGTTCACGACGTGGTGCGCGACCGCGGGGTGCAGCTGCGCGGCGGTCACCTGTCTCAGACGTCCAGCTCGATGTCGTCGACCGTCTCCGCGTGGCGGGCGTTGCGCTCCACCTCGGTCAGCTCGCGGTCGGCGATCGTCAGCCGGTAATGAGCGCGAGGGTCGAAGTCGTCGAACTGGTCGATGCGGTCGAGCACGTCGCCGACCAGCTTCTTGCAGAACACGCGAGGGGCAACGCCAACCTGGCGGCCCAGCTCGCCGGACACCGCCTCGGCGAGCGTGCGCAGGTAGGCGTCGCCGCAGCGGTCGCGGACCCGCTCCGGCCGGTGCGAACCCTCGGCGTACAGGTCCCGCACCCGGCCGCCGACCGCGCAGAGCGCGTCAAGGTCGAAGCCGGGTAGGCGCAGCTGCACCGCGCGCGGGTTGTCGAACCGCGCGTCGGTGGAGAAGTCGGTAGCCAACCGCTGGGCGAGCGGGGCGAGCCGCTGCGCTCCCCGCGGCCCGTCGAAGAACGCGGGTGTGCCGGTCAGGACCAGGTACAGCCCTGGGAAGCGACCGCCGTCGATCTCGTCGAGAAGCTGCCGCAGCGCGTTGAGCGCGCGATCGCGGACGTCGCCGCGGACGCGTTGGAGCGTCTCGACCTCGTCGAGCACCAGGACCAACCCGGCGCGCCCAGCGTCACGCAGGACGACCAGCAGCCCGGCCAAAAAGCTCGTCGCCGCGTCATGGTCCAGGTCGCCCTTCACGCCGGCCTGCCGCTTCACCGCGGCGGCGACATGCGGTTGGCCGCCGAGCCAGGCGAGCAGCCCCTCCGCCAGCGCAGAATCGCCACTGGCGACCGCCTGCCGGTAACCGCGCAACGCCGCGGTGAACCCTGGCGCGCGGCGGCCCACCGACTCCAGCCGGCGCTCGGCGAGCGCGCTGGTCGCCTCCAGCAACGCCGGCTCGTCGGCCTCGTCCACGTCGCCGCCCGCCAGCACGTCCTCCTCCAAGGTGTAGAACCAGCCGTCGACGACCGAGCGGAGCGCGCCGCCGTGCACATCAGGTGTGGAGAGCCGCTCGACCAGCCGCCGGTAGACAGTTTGCAGGTGGTGAAGCTGCGTCTCGCTCTCGGAGATCTGCACCTCGCTCGTGGCGAAGCCACGCCGCCGTGCACGCTCGGCGAGCCAGCGGACCAGGAATGTCTTGCCGCTGCCGTAGTCGCCGCGCACCGCCTTAAACCCGGCGCCGCCACGGGCGCACAAGTCGAGCTCGTCGTCGAGCGCCGGTGCGAACCGCTCCAACCCAACCGCGACCGCATCCAAGCCACGAGCAGGGACCGTCCCGCGGCGCAGCGCGTCGATGATCTCCCGGCGCCGCTGGGCGGAGATCATCGCAGCCCGAACTGGACGAGCAGCAGGTCGCGGTTGAGGCGGAGGGTGCCGTCGCCGTCGATGGTGATGACCTCGTACGCATCGACGTTGAGCAGGCGCCGTAAGGCGCCGACGGTTGTGCGCAGGCGTGCGGGCGGAAGGCCCGTCGCGCGCTCGAGGGTGGGGCTAGTGACAACGTCGCCGTGGGCGGTGAGGATGCCGAGCAGCTCGGCCAGCCGCTGGTCGTCGAGCGCGACGCGGCCCGCGAGCCGCCGCTGCTCGATCAGGACGGCCGAGGCAAGCAGCCGGGTGACCCACTCCGCCCCGCGCGCCTCGGCAGGCACCTCCGACGGATCGGCGAACAGCACGAGGTTGCCAGCCTTGTCGACCGCTGGCGCCGCTTCCATCACACTCACACCGTCCCACCACTCCGGGCGCTCCAGCGGTGCCGGTTCGTAGCCGTCGATCACTCGCATACCCGGCGCGAACACGGCCAACGGGCACAGCGCCTCCTGTGGGGCTGCGCCACCGTGGTACCCCAGCTTGCGCTCGGGCGTGTAGCGCAGCGACTCGTCGGCGCATGCGACGATGCGGCCGCCCTCGGTCAGCACGCGTGGCCCGGCGATCTCGACCTCGCCGGCTCCTGCTGGGCCAGCCGCGGTTGGATGCCATCGTTCACCACCGTCCTTGGCGGGCCTGACCCGCGAACCGAGCTCTCGCACATGCCCGTGGTCACTGGTGAGAACGACAGCTCGCCCGGCCTCAGCGGCGGCGTCGAGCAGCCACCCCAACGGCCCGATCCCGTGAAGACCGTCGGCCAAGCGGAGCTGACCGCCCCTGGCGAGATGGTCGTCGACCGCGTTGACGACCACACCGACGACTCGCTGGGACACGTCGAGCACGGTGTCACGGACCTGCTGCCCGACTCCGCCTGCCTCATTGCGCAGGTCGCGCTTGTGGAACAGCCGCGGGGCCTGCCCGCGGGCGGCGTCGCGTAAGCCGACGTGTGCCGCGAACCCTTCCCGTTCGACGTCCTGGTCGCCGCTGGCCAGACGCCCAGTGAGCAGGCTCGCCCGGCTGTGGACCGTGACGGTCGGCAGCGTGGCCACGACTGGCGCCCACGCCGACCCGGTGCGCCGGAGCACGCGCCAGCCAAGCCTCGTGATGTCATCGACGAGATGATGGGCCGCCGCATAGCTGAGCCCGTCGACGACGAGCAGCAGGACCGGGGACCGGCGGGCGAGCGGGACGACTAGCTGATCGAGCACCCGCTCGATCGGCAGCAGCCGGCCGGTCCCGGTCGGCGCGACCGCGGACCAGGCGGCCAGCATTCCCGCGAACTCGCGATCTTCGGCGGCGCGTTCGTCCGCGCACATGCGCGTCAGCCTCGCGTACCCCTCGGCCAGCGGCTGCGCGGTCTCGCCCTCGGCTGCCACCGCGATCCGGGCGCGGTCCACCCACGAGTCTTCCGCGAGGTAACGGCGCGCCGCGTCGGCGAGGTCGACCGGCCGGTCGGCGGGCGATCCGCTCCGCAAGGCTGCGACGGCGCGGCGGGTCAGGCGCAGGGCCATGGCGAGCGCGTCGACGCGTGACCGGGCGCCTGGGTCGTCAGCACGCAGGTGCGTCCGAACCGCGGTGACGCGTTCTTCGAAACGGTCCAGCGCCTGGACCGATGGATCGTCGAGCGCGGCGAGCAGTGCGTGTCCCGCCCGCTCTATGCGCTGAGTGAAGCCCGAGCGTAGGACCGGCGAGGCCACCGCCAGCGCACCGGCGTCCAGGCTGGCGAGGACTGCCTCCGCCCGGGCCGCCCAATCGACGACAGCGGGCTCCTCGCCGGCCGCGCGGGCTTCACGGGCCACCTGCTCGGCGGCGTCCGCCCAAGCACGCGCCCCGGCGAGGTCCAGCCCCCGGCTGTCGAGCGGCCCTTCGAACCGGGCGCGGGCGATGACCGCCAACCGCTCGTCGGCCCCGTCGCCCCACAGCGCGCCGCAGACCAGACCGAACGGCACGATGTCGGCGTTCCGGCTGGAGATCGCGAGGCGAAGGAGGTCCCCGGCGGGCGCGCCGACATCGCTGGCGATGCGGGCGCAGACGGACGCCCGGCGCTCCTCGGTGACCAGGCCCAGCGCGGTGCCGCTGCCGTCGCGCGCGGCCCACCTTACGAGGTCGGCGATCGAGGGGTGTTCGGCCTCGATCCCGAGGACATGATGCAGCAGCGCCCGCCAGGCGGTGGGCTGGTCGAGCACGCCGCTGGTCGGCGGGGGATAGCCCTGAGCGGGGGCGAGGTCGACGAGCACATCGACCAGCCAGCGGCAGTCGGAGTCGGCGAGGCGCGGGTGCAGCAGGTCGACGCGGAACAGGTGCCGCAGGGCCTCCCACCCGCTCGGCCGGAGCACCTCCCGCCGCCACAGCGCGGCGACGACCTCGTCACCCAGATCGCGCTCGTCGCGGTCGGTGAGGATCACCACGACCTCACCGTCGACCGGCGGGCAGGCGGCGCGCAGCTCCCGCACCGCCAGTGCCGACACGCACGGGACCACGCGCACCGGCCCGTCCTCGGCGGTCAGCCGTTCGGGTCCTGTCCAACGCGGTGGCGCCGCGATCGCGAGCAGGTCGGCACCGTCGCGCCGTGCCCCCCGGGCGACGGCCAGGACGACGGCCTCGGTTGCGGCGCGCAGGGTCATCGCCTGAAGGTCCAGCGCACGTCGAGCGCCTCCAGTTCGTCGGCGCGGGCGAGGAGGCCGGCGAGCACGTCGCGTGCCTCCGCACCGGTCAGCCCCTGGCGGCTGCCTGCCCGCTCGCGCAGGCGGGAACCTGACACGGGAACGGCGCCGGCCGGCGCGGGGGCCCGTTCAGATGCCGCGGTTCTCTCGACCGGCACCGAGCCGGACGGCAAGACCGTCCCGCCGGTTGCGATCGCGGCCGTCGCGGCGCGCCCGAGCAGGTCGGTGGCCGCGGCGGTCGCCCGGCCCAGCGCGGCGGGCAGCGGCTCGGCGAGCTCGTCCGCGCGAGCGGCGCCTGAGAGCAGCTCGACCATGCCGCGAGCGCGCACCCGCCAGTCGCCGCCGAGCGCCCCGGCCTGGGAGATCAGGTCCCAGTTGGCGGCGTCGAGCGTACGCGCGACCTCGGCGGCGGCCGCGATCGAGCGGCCGAGCGCCTCCGCGCTGGTCGGGACCGCCGCGCGGGCGAGGACCTCGACCGCGTCGGCGTCGTCCGCGGCGGCGAGCCCGTCGATCAGGTCGCGGGCGGCAAGCGCCGTCCGCAGCCGGGCAGCGTCGTCGCCGAGGCGTAACGCGCCAGCGTGGCGGCGGAGCGCGTCGGCCAACGAGCGGCAGGGTTGGCGGGTCGCGGTGGCGCGGTCGCGGAGCTGGGCGACCAGCGCGGCGACGCTCGACGCGGTCAGCACGGGGCTGGCGACCAGGCCGAACACCCGAGCGGCGCGATCGACGGCGACGTCCCAAGCCGCTTGCGTGGGCAGCTCCTGCGTGCGCAGCTCGGTGGCGGGGTCGAGCCGGTCGACGGTGGGCGCTACCGGCCGGCCGGCATGGATGAGCACCCGGTCGGTCTGCAACGCGTACGCGCAGATCACGAGGTTGCCGACCCGATGGTCCAGCCCCATCGCCTGCGGGACGTCCATCCAGGACCGGAGCCGCTCGACGGTCACCGGTTGACCGGGGTGCTCGGCCGCCAGGCGGTGGAAGCGCTCGATCCAATAACGCTCCGGGACGAGATGCCGCTCGCCGACCTGCCCGAGCCGCAGCGGGGCCACGACCTTGCGGACCGCCCTGCGGTCGTTGGCGGGGACCTCGTCGAGCCGCCAGTACTCGGCCTGTACCGCGTCGGTGACGTGACGCAGCGTGATGCGTAGGTCCCCCGGGTAGACCTCGTCTTCGAACCGTGGGTGAGCCGGGTAGCGGTGAGCCATCGCCTGATCGAGGAGCTGCTCGAACGCGGGCTGCATCGTTGAGGCGGTCGGTGGCCGCACGGTCAGCGTCGGGTCGAGGGTGGGGAACTGCTGGGCCGGTTGGATCGCGGTTTGCACCCATGTCTCGTCGGGGGTGGTCAGCCCGTAGGCCTGGTGCAGATGGTCGGTGACCTGGGCGCGCAGCGCCCGTGCCTGGTTCTCCAGGATCTGGCGGGCCTCAGCGCGGTCCTGGGGCGACAGGTGGGTCGTGAAGGACGCGAACCGGTCGCCGACGAGCACGAAGTCGACGACCACCAGAGCGCCGAGCCGGTCGAGGGCCTGCTCGGTGAGGAACAAGGGCAGCCAGCAGACCGTGGGAGTCGGGCCGACCTCGTCGATCAGCTCGTCATGTACCCGGGCGAGGTCGTCGGCGGGAACCCACCCGGGCTCGTCGAACGGGAAGTCGATGACGACGCGGGGGACGTCACCGGCGCGGAACTCGCTCGATGGGATGTCGGCGTGGTCACGGACGTTCGCGAAGCGCACCTCGACGGTGCGTCGGCTGCCCCGCCACACCCAGGTATACCGATGCGGGAGCTGCCCGCTAGGGTTCAACGCGGGCAGCGCTCCGGCGAGCAGCTCACGGATCTTCGCCCGCCGCGCGCCGAGGCTGTCCGCGCCGCGGGCCTGGTCCAGGATCGCCTCGGTCGCCACACCGGTCAGCCGCAGCGTCACGACCGGGTCCTGGTCGTCACCGTCGATCCGCAGCTCACCGACCTCGGCCGCCCAGCGTTTTACCTTCCCCAGCACGGTGGCGCGCTCTTGGCCGCGGATCGGCGAGCGGATCGTGCCGTGATTCAGCTCGGCTAGCCGCCGCACGGTCAGCGCCCGCAGCGGCTCGACCTCCGGCGCCAGCGCGGCGAGCAGCAACGTCTTGACCAGCCGGTCGTCGGTCCGGAACGGGTGCCCGTCGCTCAGGATCGCCGCCTCGTCGCCGGTCAGGCCATGCTCGGCGAGCAGCAGGGGGCGGAACCGCTGCCTGTAGACGGCACGCGCCCGCCCGAAGTGGCGCTTGAGCTCGTCGGAGAACGGCTCGTCGCCCGCGGCGATGACGTCGTAGAGGTCCCCCAGTGGGACGAGGTCGCCGATGGTCAGCTCCTCCCGCCGGTCGACGAGGAGCTGCAGCAGCAGGCGCAGCGCGGTCCGCTCGCGTTGCAGGTAACCCGACACCGCGACAAGCGCCTCGACCAGCGCCGGGCTGAACGGGTAGACCCGGCGGAACATCTCACGATCTCCAGCCGAGGTGAGCAGCGTGTCCAAACCCCGCCCGGCGTCGCTGACGGTCCGAGCGAACGCCGCGTCCAGCTGCTGGCGCGCGGCCACGCTGTTCGGCTGCAGCAGCCGCTTGGAGACGATGGCGGGCAGGTTGCGGTCGGCCAGCTCGATCGTGTCGAACCGGCCCTCCCACCATTCGAGGATCTCACCGAAGTTGATCCGGTCGGCGCCGGGGATGCCTTGGCCGACGAAGTCGCGGAGGTCCCGCTGCCGCGCGATGAAGCTGACCACCGGCGCCGGCCGCGCGGCCATCCCCGCCTCGACGAGCTTCGCGACCTTCGGCCCCTCCGCGTTCACGAACCCCTGATCGCCCATCAGGCTCGCGAACCACAGGATCAGCTCGTCACAGAACAGCACGACCGCGTCGTAGCCGAGGCCGCGTGCGTGCCGGCTGATCGCCGCGAGCCCGTCGTCGAACGGCACGTACCCTTTCGCGGTTGCCTCCGCCACGCCTACCTGCGACGAGAAGTAGGCGTGGATGAGGTCGCTGACCAGCCGGTCCCGCTCCCCCGACGCCGGGGGCGCCGCGAGCGCGGCGTCGAACGAGGTTGCGTCCCAGCCGGGCGCCAGGTCGCCAAAGTCCTCGTCGTCACCACCGAGCCCCGCGAAGAACCCCTCGTCGCCCATCTGCTCGCGCAGCCGCCGGGCGTCGGCCAGTAACCCGTCGGCCAGGAACACGGCCGGCAGCGTAGCGTCGGGGTGACGCTGCCGGACCACCTCGACGTACCCGCCGAGGATCCCCGCCTCCATCGATTTCGCGCCGATCATGTGGATCGGGACGAGCAAGAAGCGACGCCCCCGCAACCGCGGGTCGTGGCGCGCGACCACCGGGGCCAGCTCGGGGATGGCGCGGGCGGCCGGGTGCTGCTCGCACAACAGGTGCAGCACCGCCATGAAATGGGATTTCCCGGACCCGAATGAGCCGTGCAGGTACGCGCCCTTACTCGCCCCGGTCTCAACTGCCGAGGCGATCAACCCCAGCGCCCGGTCGAAGCAGCCGACCAACTGGTCGGTCACCACATAGGTACCCACGATGGCCTGAGCGTCGGTGACACCCCGCTCGAGGCTGATCACGAAGTCGGACTTGTGAACCGACGTCGGGATGTCGATCAGGTCCCGCAACAGCACGTCGCTCACCGGCCTCTCCTCCCCCGCCTCGCCGGTGCCGGCCGCCAGCCGGCCAGGTCACTCAGCTCCAAGCCCAGCGCTTTCGCCTCCCCACCCACGAAGCTCGCGAAGAAGTCGCCGAGCCGCTCACCGAACGCCGGGTCGACGTCGTTGTGCCACTGCTTCAGCCACGGCACCAGCTCGGCCAACCCCGCCAGCAGTGGGGTGAGCTGGTTTGCCTCGGCTCCCTCCTCGCGGACCAGCGTGTAGTGCTCGGCCAGCGCCTTCGCCTAGGCGAGGTGGTCCCACCCCGCCCACCCGATCACCGGGGTCGTGTCGGCGCCCAGCTGCGTACCCGGGTAGAGCACGAACCGTTCCTTCGGCACGTCGAGCTTGCCCCGCAACCGCCACGCCGTCACGTTCGCGAAGTCACCGCTGGCGTACTTCGGCGGCACCGGGATCGCGCCGACGTCCTCACCCGCGTCCTCCCGGCGCTGCAGCTCCCACACCTGCTCCCACACCTTGCGCTTGCGCAGCCCCGCGTCCCGGTACCGGTACGCCGCCAGGAACGGCACCGCCTCACCGAGCACCAACTCGGTCACCGTCTCGGTGAGATCGGCGTCGATCCGCCCGGTGTACAGCCGCACCACCTCGAGAAAGTCGCCGTCCCTGCGCATGACGTCGGCCAGCCGCGCCGTGGTGGTCAGCCGCGGCTCCGCCCACAACGCCTTGTCCTCCAGCCGGTTCAGCAGCCAGGTCTTCAGCGCCTTCGCCTGCAGACTGTCCCACGCCTCCCAATTCCACCGCCGCTTGTACTCCGGCCGCTCAATGAGCCCAATCGCCCGATCTTGCTCGATGAGCGCGATCCGCCGGTTCACCAGCTCCCGGTAGGGTTCGGGCCACTCTGCGGGTAGCTCCGTGATCGGCGTTGACCCATGCCGCTCGAACCACGTCGTAGACGTCTCGCCCGCTGCGACCTTGCGCGCCAGCACGATCTCGAACGCCCTCTGCCCCTTGTCGACCGGCGGCACCTCGGTCTCGGGCAGGGTTAGGTTCTCGTCGGTCAACCCATACAGCCGGTAACACTCCCAGTCCAGCTCTTCCTGAAGGGCGACCATACGAGCGCGCAGGTTGTCCGCCTGCTTCTCGGCGCAGTCCAGCAGATCATGAGTCGGCGTCTGCGCTGTGCAGAGCGCGTCAGGGAGGGTGGCCGTCAGCTCTTGCGCAAGCTCATCAAGCGTCCGAGCCCGGTCTAGCGGTGCCGTGCCAGAAATCGGAAACTGCTTGAGCTTCGTACCGTCAAACTCGTGGAAGCGCTCGTACTCCTCATCAGTAATCCCGCCACCCTCGCCACGATTGCCCTTATCGTGGAAGACTTGCTTCATCCAGAAACACGCCGCCGCACTGTTCAGTAGCCCGAGCAATGCGAGGTGGTCATCCACCGTCCCGCCCGGCGGCAGCTTGATCACTGGCGCCGACCGGTTGAACACCTTCCCGCCCCGGTCGAGCACAAAGTGGTTGTGCGTCGCCACGAACGCGAACGCAATTCCGTGGGGTACGGAAAACCGCTCGGGGTGGAATCGGCTCCACTCAAACCACGTAAGTCCGATCTCTTCGTGCGTGCCGTTCGGCTCACGTCGGAGCCGCAGCTGGCTACGATGCCTCCACAGCAGACGACCAACCGTTGGATCTGCAAGGCTGGCGCGCAGCTCGCTGTCATACGGGAACAGTGCTACGGTCTGCGGCACCAATTGCCAGTCGCGAATGACCTCACCTTCCACAAGTGGAATGACAGACTTCGAAAGCACCCCATGGCGCTCCCATGCGCCCGGTGAACTGAAGTAAGCACTATCGCTACCGGTATGCGCCGTTCGGCCGGCAAGCACGATCACATCATGCAAGCGAGCGGTGGCAATGTTCTCAATCCGCTGCTTAACCTCGGCAGCACCGCCGCCTTGCAGGCTCCACGGGTGAGACGCCAAGGCCTTGGGCGCAAATAACGTGGTTATTTCCTCGGATGTCCACCCATCCCTCTCGCCTCGCCGAGGGTCGCTGGAGCGATGTGCTCACTCGGGCGCGTGCTGCCCGCAATCGCACCCCCAC
>Ga0187893_10006243_pt1 | contig 20564 bp, 17 predicted proteins | sample MA1701074metaG_FD_139574 | JGI IMG/M metagenome (GOLD analysis project Ga0187893, IMG submission 139574) | White microbial mat communities from a basaltic lava cave in the Kipuka Kanohina Cave System on the Island of Hawaii, USA - MA170107-4 metaG ...
AAGTCCATGAACCCATCGTCCGAGCAGCCGCCTTCCAGGACATAGGCTGCCCCCCAGAGGTCCCAGCGGTAGGCCTCGCTCCGGCGCTCGTCGAAGCGGCGATCGAACTCGATGATCTCTTCCGGGGAGAGCGCGCCGAGGAGCGCCATGGCGCCCCGGCGGAGGCGCTGGCCGAGCAGGAGTCGTTCGACGCGTTCTGGACGTCGCTCAAGCGGATCGCGCGCGCGCACGAGGGCCTGGAGCCGGCGGAGTATCGCGCGCACGTGTTCGAGGAGACGGCCGGTTTCCTCGCCGTCGATCGCGGGTCGTTCGCCGCGGCGGCCGCGCAGATGCTGGCGGAGCTGGAGGCCGTGGAGAAGGCCCACCGCGTGGAGTGGGCCCAGGTGTGGGCGCTGCGCGAGCGGCCGGAGTTCGAGGCCCGTGCGAAGGAGGTGTCGGACCGCCACGAGGCGGCGCGGGCGGCAGCGGAGTCGAAGGTGCGCGCGCTCCTGTCGCCGGACGCGGCGAAGGCGCACAGGCGCTTTCTCGCGAAGCTGATGGACTGGGAGTCCATCGTGCGGTCGCCGGAGTTTGCGGCGGAGACGGACGAGTAGCTGTAACGGATCTCCCCGTCGTGTCCCATAATGGTGGAAGGGGAGATCGCCATGAGATGGATCGCGGTCGCGGCGCTCCTGCTGGCGGCGCAGGATCCCAGGAACCCGATCGACGATCACGTCCCCGACGCGCCCGCCTGCTCCGACGAGGAGTTCCTGCGTCGCGCGACCCTGGACCTCGCGGGCGTCGTCCCGACCGTCGAGGAAGCCCGGGCCGGAGCGAAAGACCGCGTCGCGCTCATCGACCGCCTCCTCGCGTCGCCGGAATTCGACGCGTGGTGGGCCCGGTTCCTGCTCGAGCTGACGACCGAGCGCCGCGCGGCGCGCTACGACTCGCACAACGGCCGCGCGCTCTTCGAGTGGCTCGTCGCGCGGATGAAGGAGCGGACGCCGTACGACCGGATGGTGCGCTCGCTTATCCTCGCGAAGGGCACGGCCAACGAGGAGGGCGAGACGAATTTCCTGCTGCGCTACCAGGTGAAGCCGTCGGACATCACGGGCGCGGTCGGCCGCGCGTTCCTCGGCGTACGCCTCCAGTGCGCGCAGTGCCACGACCATCCGTTCGACAAGTACACCCAGGACGATTTCTGGGGCGCGGCCGCGTACTTCGCGCGCACGAAGCGCACGTACGTCGACGGCGACGACGGGAACATGGGCGTCGTCGACATCAAGAAGGGCGTGATGCGCATGCCCGGCGCGAAGGACGAGGAGGAGGACGAGGAGGCGCCCGTCGAGGAGCGCCGCAAGGTGGTGCCGCCGCGCTGGCTGAGCGGCAAGGCGGCCGAACGCGGCGTCGCGATGCGCGAGCAGCTCGCGGCGCTCGTGACGTCGCCCGAGGAGAGCCCGACTTTCGCGCGCGCGATCGTCAACCGCGTGTGGGCGCGGATGATGGGGCGCGGGATCGTCGAGCCGCTGGATGGGTTCGGGCGGCGCGCGAAGCCGTCGCGCCCGGAGCTGCTCGAGGCGCTGGCGGCGCGGTTCGTCGCGGACGGCTACGACCTGCGGAAGCTCGTGCGCGTGATCGCGACGTCGAAGGCGTACGGGCGGTCGGCGAAGGCCGCGGGCGTGCGCGCGCTCTCGGTCGACCAGCTTGCGCCGAGCGTGGTGCGGGCGACGGGCTACGGGCAGGACGAGGACGGGACGGGCGGCGAGGAGCCCGAGGGGATGATGGAGGAGGACGAGGAGGAGGGCGATTACGCGGACTACGGCCCGCCGGAGATCTGGCCGAGCGCGCCGCGGACGATGCGGCGTGCGCTCGCGCAGCTGAACGGCGGGTACACGCACGACATGGTCGAGCAGGGCGCGCGCTTCATCATGAAGCAGCTCGGCAAGCCCGTGGCGATGAAGCACGTCGAGCACGTGTACCTAGCGCTGCTGTCTCGCCGGCCGGCGGCGGCGGAGGCGGAGTCGCTCGCGGCGCACCTCAAGGAGTCGCCGTTCGGCCGCGCGGCGCTCGAGGACATCCTGTGGGCGGTGCTGAACTCGGTCGAATTCAACACGAATCACTGACATGAGAAACTGCTGCAGGCGCGACTTTCTGAGAATCGGCGCGGGCGCGACGTTCGGCGCGGCGATGGCGGGGCGGCTGGCGCCGCTCTGGGGCCAGGAGTCGCCCGCGAAGAAGGCGAAGGCGTGCATCGTCCTCTGGATGGCGGGCGGGCCGAGCCACATCGACACGTTCGACCCGAAGCCGGGGCAGGCGACGGGGGGACCGTTCAAGCCGGTCGAGACGTCGGTGAAAGGCGTGTCGATCGGGCAGCACCTGCCGAAGGTCGCCGCGCAGGCGAAGCACCTGGCGCTCGTGCGCTCCGTCACGTCGAAGGAGGCGGACCACGATCGCGGGACGTATCTGCTCCACACGGGCTACGCGCCGCAGGAGACGGTCGTGCATCCGGCGATCGGCTGCGTGGCGTCGAAGGAGTTCCCGGCCGCCGCGCTGCCGGGGTTCGTGTCGATCGGCGAGACGTACAACGACGCCGGGTACCTCGGCGTCGAGCACGTGCCGCTCGTGGTGGCGAACCCGGACGATCCGGCGGCGGGGCTCGTCGTGCCGGAGCATCTCCGGAAGCGGCGGTGGGACGCGCGGAAGAAGCTCCTCGACGCGATGGACACGTCGTTCGCCGAGCGCTCCGACAAGGCGGCGGTGGACGAGGACGTGAAAGTGCGCGCGCGGGCGGAGGCGCTGCTCGGGTCGAAGGCGACGGAGGCGTTCGACCTCTCGAAGGAGGAGGAGGCGGTGCGGGCGGCGTACGGCGACAGCCCGTTCGGACGCGGGTGCGTGCTGGCGCGGCGGCTGGTGGAGCGCGGGGTGCGGTTCGTGGAGGTGGTGCTCGACGGCTGGGACACGCACGAGGGGAATTTCGACGCGGTGCAGGCGCTCTGCGGGACGCTCGACCCCGCCTACGCGCGGCTGGTGGAGGAGCTGGCGGAGCGGAGGCTGCTCGACGAGACGATCGTGCTCTGGATGGGCGAGTTCGGGCGGACGCCCGACATCAACGGCGCGAACGGGCGCGACCATCACGCGGCGTGCTTCTCGGTGGTGGCGGCGGGCGGCGGGTTCGCGCGAGGGCGGGTGGTGGGCGAGAGCGACAAGGAGGGGCGCGAGCCGGCGAAGCAGCCGGTGACGGTGCCGAACCTGCTCGCGACGGTCTACGCGCAGCTCGGCTTCGATCCGTCGAAGACGTACCTGTCGAAGGAGGGCCGGCCGATCAAGCTCATCGACAAGGGCGCGCCGGTGAGGGAGCTGCTGGAGTAGGTCAGGCGTCTTCGCCGAGCACGGTCGCGGTGCGCAGCGTGAGTCCAAAGGCGGTCAGGACGCTCGACCACGCGAGGGCCCAGCAGAACCACGCGCGCGGGTCGCCGCCGCGCCACCAGGCGGCCGCCGCGACGAGGGCACCGAAGGCATGGCCCGCGAGGGCGACCGCGATCATCGTGTGAAGCGTGATGCGATGGGCGCGCGACCACCAGCGGGTCTCGTCGGCGGGCGTCTGGGCGCTCGTGTTCGTCTGCCGCAGGATCGCGAAGCCCATGCCCGGGCCGAGGAGGGCAGCGGCGATCGCGGCGGAGATCGCGGCGCGTTGCCAGCGTTCGGCGGCAGTGAGTCCCGTGCCGATGCTGTCCGGGTCGATCAGCCAGCACTCGGCGCCGAGGGCCGCCGCGTAGGCGAGTGCGGCGATCGCGCTCAGGGCGGAGAGGACGAGCCAGCGTGCGAACTGCGGCCGGTCGGAGGAGCCGCCGGTGGGGAGGTCGCTCACGGCTCCAATATAGAGGAAGGAGCTTCGGCGGAGGTCGGATGTGTCGGACGTCACGCGTGAACCCGGCGCGCACCGGCCGCGTTGAGGAGGACATGAGAAGACGATGGACTCTCGGAGCGCTCCTCGTCGCGTGCGCGCTGACGCCGGCGCCGCGCGGGCTCGGCGGGCAGGACGCCGAGATCCTGGTGCCTGGCAGTGCATCGTGTCGACGGATACGGCCGAGGTGACGATGCCGGAGCGCCCGTAGGGATCAGCCTAGTTGGGGCAGCCCCCGTAGACCGGCGGGGGATCGCCGCCGCCGGCGATGGGCGGGAGCGCGGGCTCGACGGGCGCCGTCGGGATCGGCGGGTTGTCCGGCGGGGCGTCGGGCGGGCCGTCCGGGCCCGGGCCGGGGGGTGCGGGGGCGGGTGCGGGCGGCGCGGGGGCGCCCGGCAGCGCGGGCGTCTTGAGCTCCTTGACGAGCAGTTCGGTCATGTTCTTCGCGCGCTGCACGGCCGCCGCTTTGCGCGCGGGCTTCTCGGTGGTCGCCTCGCCCACGCCGAGCGACGCCGCGAGGATCGCGAGCGCCGCCCCGATCGCCAGGGCTGACTTCATTCGGACCTCCCCGACCGCACCCAAGGTCCATACAGGCGCGGGAGGCGCGGCCAGTGGCGAAAGTGTTACCCCCGGTAACACGGTGTTGCACGGGGTAACACATTCATATGTGTCATTATATGGCACATTGCAAGGCGCTGGCCGCCAGCGCCCTGCGCGGCACCCTCTGGCACGCGACTTGCGCTGGCCACCCCCGTGACGGTGAGTGTGAAACGGTGGCTCAAACGAGGGAGGCGGCCCATGACGATCGTGCTTCTGATGGCGGTCCCGTACCTGCCGCTCGCGGCGCTCCTGGTGCCCGGCGGCGGGGGCGTCCCGCTCATGATCCTCCAGGACGGCGAAAGCTCGACAGGCGGTCGGGTCTCCTCCCGAGGGCCCGTCGGGGATGATGTCCCCGACGGGCCTTCCACCGTCTTCTCGAAGAACGCGGTGCGCGAGCGGTCGCGCGACTGGGAGATGAAGCGCCTCGAAGGGTGCGGGTGGCACCTCCTCATGACCGCGCGCTGCGCCGTCCGCGGGGATGCCGCGCCGAACGACCTGCGCGCCGTCGGCGTGCACGCCGACGCGTTCATCGAGGTCATCGAGAAGACGCTCGAGGGCGATTCGAGCGACATCCGGTTCTCCGTGCGCGTCTTCAGGGACAAGGCGGACTACGAGTGCTTCGCGTCGATCTCCGGCGCCAAGGGCGCGGCCTCCTTCTACGACCCGCGCATGCTCGAGGCGGTGCTCCTCTGGTCGGAGGACGGCCGCCCGTGGCGGCTCCTCATGCACGAGCTCGCGCACGCGTACCTTGACCGCGTCTTCGCGCGCCGGGAGCCTCTCTGGCTCACCGAGGGGTTCGCGGAGTACTTCGGCGCGTACGCCGTGGAGAAGGGCGGCATCGTGAAGCCGGGCGCGCCGAACGAGAAGCAGTCGGAACGTCTGCGGAAGGCGCTCGACGACAAGGCGTTCGTGCCGCTCCGGAGACTCGTGTCGGCGTCGCGCGACGCGTTCTACGGCGACGGCCACGCGCTCCACTACGCGGAGGCGGGATCGCTCATGATGTTCCTCGCGCGCTCGCAGGACGAATCGCGTCCGCGCGTGCTCTGGGAGCTCGCCCGCGGCAAGGGGCTCCACCACGTGTGGGACCTGAAGGAGCTGGAGGCGAAGTGGATCGACTCGATCAAGGAAGCAAAGAAGTGATTTCGTGAACGCAGCCCCGCGGCGGTGGTGCACGTCGCGGGGCGGAAAATCGGATGTCCCTGGAGAGACAGGCGAAAGTGGGCAGGCGGTCCGCGCGTCTTCCCCGGCGTGCGATCGCCGATGGGCGCCTCGGAGAGGGGGCGCCCATCCTGCCCGTCCTGCGTAGCCCGTGATCTCGCGTGGGTCTACGGCGTGTCGGCCATGCGAGTCGGCGAAGGATGGCTCTGTCCTCCTCAAGCAAGTGTCGCGGCCGGCCATGCGGAGGCGGCCGTGCCGCGGGGAAGAAGAAACGTCTGTCGCAACGCTCCTCGAGTGCCCGGGTGCACCGGGTAGGGAAACGTGGGCGAGTGGCGGAAGCGGCAGACGCGTCCGATTGCGAGTCGGGTGTCCCGCAAGGGACGTGGGGGTTCGAGTCCCCCCTCGCCCACTCCGACGCGCAACTTCCCTTCGATGCATGGGGAGCGTATGATCCCAATGACTCGCAATCGGACGCTGGGCATCCGCCACAGCGAAGAAAGGCGCGGCCCTGCCAGGGCCGCGCCTTTTCTATTGGTATTGCGTGGGGGGCTCGCGCGAGGAGGCCGGTGCGGAACGCGGCCTGGCCTCGGTTCGTCGCTCGACGTCTGTCTCGGCACGGGCCACGTGGCGTGCGCGCCCGTAGCTCAGCGGAGAGAGCGCCGTCCTGACGAAGCGCTGGCCTGGGTTTGAGTCCCAGCGTGGGGACTTCGCGAGCCCCTCGAGCCTCGGGACCCGCCCCGTCACTGACATGGTCGTGCTTCGTCAAGACGGCAACTGGGCTGCGAAACGGCGGTCCGTCGGGGCCGCCGTCTTCGTCTAGTGGATCCGCGCCTCGACCGGCAGCTCGCGGACGATCGCCGCCTCGATCGCGGCCACCTCGCGGATGCGCGCGCGCGCCACCTTTGCGCCCACTGCCGCTTCTGCGTGACGGAAGAAGAGCGCATGGTGGCGTGCCTCGGCCGTCGCAAACTCGGCGTAGAGCGCCCGCAGCGGCTCGGGGAGTTTCGACTCGCGCGCGAGGAGGCGGAAGCGCTCGCACGAGCGGGCCTCCACGAAGCCGCAGAGGACAAGCGCGTCGAGCATCGCGGTCGTCCCCGGGTGCTTCGGGAGCGGCGCCGCCTTGAGGCGTTTCACGTAGCGGTCGGGCCCCACCTTCGGGAGCGGCTTCCCGCGGGCGCGGAGCTCCGCGTGGACGCGCTCGAAGTGGCGCATCTCCTCGTGCGCCAGCGACGAGAGGTCGGCGACCAGCTCCGGGAACTCGCCGAAGCGGCCCGCGAGCGACATGGCCGTCGACGCGGCCTTGAGCTCACAGTGCGCGTGGTCGGCGAGAAGCGTATCGACGTCGCGCGTCGCCGCTTCCGTCCATCCGTCCGGCGTGGCGCCGGCGAGCGGAAGTCCGTCGAGGGGATCGGCGGGCAGGGTCTCGAGGACGCGCGGCGACTTCGCCACGGGCTACATCATGCCGGGCATTCCGCCCATGCCCCCCATTCCGGGTGCACCGGCCGCGGCGGCCTCCTTCGGTTCGGGCTTGTCGGTGATCACCGCCTCGGTCGTGAGCAGGAGCGTCGCCACGCTCGCCGCATTCTCCAGGGCCAGGCGCGCCACCTTCACGCTGTCGAGCACGCCCTCCTTCACGAGGTCGCCGTACTCCAGCGTGTTGGCGTTGAAGCCGTACTCGGGGCTTTTCGACGCGAGCACCTTTGCGAGCACCACGCTGCCGCGGGCGCCCGCGTTGTCGGCGATCTGCTTGAGCGGCTCGACGATCGCGCGGCGCAGGATGTCCACGCCCACGCGCTCCGCCGCGTCGTCCCCCTTCACCTTGTCGAGCGCCTCGCGCGCGCGGGCCAGCGCCACGCCGCCGCCCGCGACGGTCCCCTCCTCGTACGCGGCGCGCGCCGCGTTGAGCGCGTCGTCGAACCGGCCGCGCCGCTCCTCCGCCTCGGGCGCCGTCGGCGCGCCCACCGAAAGTTTCGCGACCCCGCCCTTCAGCTTGCCGAGCCGGGCGCGGATCTTCTCCTTGTCGAAGTCGCCCGTCGCCTTGTCCATCTGCGCCTGCGCCTGGGCGACCCGCGCGTCGATCGCGGGGCGCTTGCCGGCGCCCTCGATGATCGTCGTGCGCTCCTTCTCGACGACGACCCGCTTCGCGGTGCCGAGGTCGGCCGCCTTGAGGTCGTCGAGCGCCACGCCCGAGTCCTCCATCACCGCGCGCGCTCCCGTGATCGTCGCGATGTCCTCGAGCATCTCCTTCCGGCGGTCCCCGAACTCCGGCGCGCGCACCGCGCAGATCTGCATCACGCCCTGCATGCGGTTCACCACGAGCAGCGCCAGCACCTCGCCCTGCAGCTCCTCCGCGACGATGAGCAGCGGCCGCTTCGAGCGGACGGCGGACTCCAGCACCGGCACGAGGTCCTGCGCGTTCGAGAGCGCCTTCTCGTGGACGAGCACGAGCGGGTTCTCGAGCACGCACTCGCCCTGCTCCGGGCGGTTGACGAAGTACGGCGACACGAAGCCCTTGTCGAACTGGTACCCCTCGATGAACTCGAGCTTCGTCTCGATGCCCTTGCTCTCCTCGACGATGACCGCGCCGTCGCGTCCGACCCGGTCGAGCGCCTCGGCGATAAGCTTGCCGATCTCCGCGTCGTTGCCGCCCGCGATCGTGGCGACGTGCTCGATCTCCTCGCGGCCGCCGACCTTGTGGGCGCCCTTCTTCAGGTGCGCCACGACGGCGTCGACGCCCTTCGCGAGCCCGCGGGCGATCGTGATCGGGTTGTAGCCCGCCTCGACGGCGTGGAGCGACTCGACGAGTATCGCCTCGGCGAGGAGCGTGGCGGTGGTCGTGCCGTCGCCCGCCGTCTCCGCGGTCTTCACGGCGACTTCGCGCACGAGCTGCACTCCCGCGTTCTCGAACTTGTCCTCCAGCTCGATCTGCCGCGCGATCGTGGCGCCGTCGCTGGTGACCTGCGGCGCCCCCCACGTCTTGGAGAACATCACGGTGCGTCCGCGCGGGCCGAACGTGATGCGCAGCACGCCCGCCATCTTCTCGACGCCCGCGCGCAGCCGCGTGCGCGCCTCGGACCCGAACTCGATCAGCTTGCTCATAGGGCGGACAGTGTAGGAAGGCACCCGCCTGATGTCCAGCCGGCGCGTGAGCCGGAAACGTCCGTGCTCCGTATCCAAACCGGCGTCCTACTCCCCGATCGCCCGCGCGACCTCCGCCGGAACCCCCGGCGCGCCCACCACCGCCTCGCGCACGTGCGGTGCGAGCGGCACATCGAACTTCAGCGACCAGTCCGCGTCAGCGCTCTCGATGTGCACCTCCGACTCGTAGCGGAGGCTCGTGCGATCGGCGCTCAGGAAATCCGCGCCGACGCGCACGCGACGGATCGCGCCTGCCGCGTCGAGGTGCAAACGCGCCTCCGCCGAGCAGCCCGCCCATACGAACGCGCCCGGCGACGCGTGCTCGCGCGTCACAACCTCGAGATCCGCCCCGGCAAACGGGATCGAGAGCACGTCCTTCTCCGCGCGCACGGCCGTATCCGCATGGCGGAGAAGCACCGCGATCACGCCGTCGAGGCTCTGCACGCCGCGGCCCGCGCCGCTCATGCCGAGCTCCTCGGCCGCGACCCATTCCTCGGCCACCGCGTGATACACCCACGCGCGGCTTCCGACGCGCACGATCCGCTTCACGTCGCCTCCCGACGAGCGGTAGCGCACGAACGCGACGCCGCCCGCGAGCGACACCGTCTCGCCGCGGATCGTGAGCGCATCGCCCCTCGCCGGCGCGATCGTCGATTCGAACCGCGTGCGCAGGCTGCGGCAGGCGCGCAGGGCATCGAGCGCCCGACGCGCCTCGCCGGCCGCGCGGGGCGCGGGCTCCACGCGCGTCGCGCAACCCGCCAGCAGGATCAGCGCCGCGAATCTCACGGCTTCCTCATCCGTTCGAGCAGCCTCCGCGCCGCCGCGCCGCGCATCTTCTCGAGCGCGGGCACCGCCGCGTCGCCGAGCGTGATGAAGTCCGCCTCGGCGATGGCGCGCGTCCGCTCGTCCGCCAGTTCCTGCGCGAGCTGCGCGATCAGCTCTTCGCGCCAGACGGCGACGCGGATCGCCAGCGCCCTCGGAAGGCCCTCGCGCGCCGCGAGCGCCGCGAGCACCTCGGCCGAATGGAAGACGTCGACGTCGAAGCCCCCATCCGGACCGGGCTCCGTAAACGGCAGGAAGTACCACTCGTTGACGTGCTGCACCGCCAGGCGGGCGTCATACGCGAGCGACAGGCCCTCCACAGCGAGGGTGCCGCGCATGCGCACCGCGCGGATGAGGCCGCCATCCACTTCCAGGCGGACGTGGATCTCGTCCAGGGGCGCGTCCGGCGGGAGCGTGACGTCGATGAGATCCGCCCCTTCGCGCCGCCCGGCCCGGACCGCCCGGCCCACACGGTGTTCGAGGCGGTCCAGAAGATCGGCGAGGTTGAGCGGGCCCCGGCCGAAGTCGGGCCGGCCGAGCTTCGCCGGGTCCGGCCACGTCCCCGTCGGCTCGTGGTACATCCACGCGCGGTCGCCGACGACCACGAGCTGCCGCAGCGCCTCCGGGTCCTGGACACGCATGAAGACGATGGCCCCTTGCGTCCACACCGCTTCGCCGCGGACGCCGAGCGGCTCGATCCCTCCGCCGGTGACCGTGCACGTGAATTCGTAGTGGAGGCTCTGCGCGGCGCGCGTGACGTCGATCGCGCTCAAAAGCAGCGCGGGGCCGTTCGGCGGAGGCGCGGGCGCGGACGCGCACCCGAGCGCGGCGAGCGCGAGAAGCGGAACGGCCTTCATCTACTTTTTGAGGAGTTCGAGGACCTTCTTCGCCGATGGGCCGCGGTCCTTGTCCGCCGCCACCCTCTCGAGCGCGGGCACGCACGCCCTGCCCAGGCGCACGAGGTCCTCCTCCGCGATCGAGCGCGTCGACGCGTCGCCCAGCTCGTCGACGAGCTGCGCGATGAGCGTATCGCGCACCTTTCCGATCTCGTCGGCGAGCTCCTTCGGGATGCCCGCCTGCGCGGCGATCGCGGCCACGACCGCCGCCGAGAGCGGGACCGTCGACTTCTTCTTCGTCTTGGGGTCCTCGACCTCGAACGCCATCGTGAACCGGTCGTTGTATCCGAGCACCGTCACCTCGGCGCCGTACTTCACCTTCTCGCCCTTGATGTTCGGGTCGGCGCTCGAGAGCTCCGCCTGGCAGAGGAGCTGCCGCAGGAGCCGGTCCGCGTCGATCGCCAGCCGCGCCTCGGCCTTCGAGTCCTTCCATTCGAACGAGCCCTGCTGCGCCTGCTCCTTCATGATCTTCTCGATGTCCGGGCCGGCGAGCTTGAGCTCGATCTGGTCGCAGGCGGCGCCGCCGATCGTCGCGGGCACGCCCATCGTCGCCTTCTCGAGATGATTCACGAGCACGGCGAGCACCTCGTCGGGGTTCTGCACGCCGCGGCCCGCGCCGTTCATGCCGAGCTCCTCGGCGGCGACCCACTCCTCGCCCACCTCGTGATAGACCCACGACCGCTCGCCCACGCGCACGATCCGCTTCACGTCGCCGCCGGAGGCGCGGTAATGGATGAAAAGGACGCCGCCGGACGCCCAGAGCCCCTCGCCCGTGAGCACCATCGGATCGCTCTTCGGGATCCTGATCGTGGCCGTGAAGGTGGTGCGGTAGCTCCTCTGCGTGCGCACCTTCTCGATGGACGCTTTCGCTTTTCCGGGCGCGTCCTGGAGAAGAGCGAGGGCCAGGAGGGCGAAGGCGATCTGCATGGCGGTCATCCTACGAAGTGTCACGACGCTCCACTAGTGACAGACGTGGACCGCCGTGAATTGTTAGGCCGCAGAGGACGCAGGACGCGGAGAAGAGGCTACCGGTCGGGCGACACCCACTTCTGCAGCCGCAGTTTCAGGTTCTCCTTCGCCCGGAAGAGGAGCGACTTCACCGCCTCCAGCGATACCTGCATCGCCTCGGCGATCTCCTCGTACGAGAGCTCCTCGTAGCGCGCGAGGATCACCGCCACGCGCTGGTTCTCCGGCAGCGCGTCGATCGCCTCCTTCACCGCGCGCTGGAGGTCGGCCCGGTTGAGCCCGGCGTCCGGCGTGTGCGCGACGTTCTCCTCGAGCACGTCGTCGATCGGCGCGGGGCCGGCCGGGGCGCTCTTGCGCGAGCGCAGCTCGTTCAGGCAGTGGTTGACCGCGATGCGGTAGAGCCACGTCGAGAACTTCGCCTGCGGCTTGTACGAGTGGCGTGCGCGGTACACCTTGATGAAGACGTCCTGCGCGCCGTCCTCGGCGCGGGAGCGGTCCCCGAGGTAGCGGTAGACGACGTTGAGGACCGCCTTCTGGTGCTTGAGCACGAGCTGCTCGAACGCCGGCTCGTCGCCGTTCTGGAACGCGAGCATCAGCGCGATGTCGGGATCGTTGAACGGCCCCGGGACGGCCGGATGCTGGTCCACCGCGTCACTTCGTCTTGAGGACGCGCCTGTTCTCGACGCGCTGGGTGAAGCCGACGTCATCCAGGTGTTCCAGGAGCGGGATCACGTACTTGCGCGTCGTGCCGATCAGGTCGCGCACCTGCGCCGCCTCGATCGCCCCGCGCGCGCGGATCGCCTCGCCGATGACCCGCTTGGCCTCCTCGATGGTCTCCTTGTGGAAGTAGACCCCGTCCTTGAGCGCCACGACCGCGCCCTTGTCGACCAGCAATCCCAGAACGCGGTCGATGCGCTCCTTGTTGTACTTGAACCGCGAATACATCTCCTCGAGGCGCGGGGTTCCGAACTTCGTGTCGCGGATGATCGTCTCGACGTCGACGGCCGCCTCGGTGTCCTCGCGCGAGAGCTTCACGCTGAAGGTCGCCAGGCGCGCCTTGTCGTTCTCGACGGCCACCACCGTGCGCTTCACGAGTTCCTCGACCGCCCGCCGGAAGACCTCTTCGCCGAGCTTCGACTCGTTCCGCAGGACGAGCATGTCGATCCCGGCCTTGAGCGCGTTCTTCGCGTGGTACTGCTCGATCATCCCCTTCAGGCGCTGCATCGTCCCCTCGAAGGCGTCCACGTGCATGAAGCGCGCGCCTTCGAACTTGAGGAGCTTGCCCGCCGTTTCGAACTGCTTCACCGCCGGCTCGATCGACGGCGGGGGCTGCTTCGCGGCGACCGAGAGGTCGTGGATCGTCGCGGGCTTGTCGCCGAGCCCCTTGAGGGCGACCTCGATCGCGCCGTACTGGTCGGAGATCGCGGCCTCCTTCTCGACCAGCTTCATCAGGATGTCGTCCTTGAAGCGCTTGACCTTCTCGTCGCCCGACTCGAGCACGCGCCCGCCGCCGATCGTGTACATCGGCGTCTGGAGGCGGACGATGAAGGGATCGCCGGTCGCGACCACGACCGCCTCGTCGAGGCGGAACTGCGCGTAGCACTCCTCGCCGGGCTGCAGCTCCTTCTTGTCGAGGAGCACGATCCTCCCGTCGGCCTCCTTCGTGCCCGCGTGGAGCTTGATCGGCATGAGGTTGCGGAGCGGCCGCGGGATGTCCGGCACGTACTTGAAGCGCGCCTCCACGAACTGCGCGGCCCGGAAATAGCCCGGCGTGCAGGCGACCATGCCGCGGAGCACCTCCTCGTGCGCGACGTCCGAGACGTTGATCGCGCTCGAGTGGCCCGCGCGGATCTCCGTCACGTCCGCCTTGTAGGCCTGGAGCGCGCGCACGCGGCCGCGCTTCCCGAGCGGGAGGATCTCGAGCGTGTCGCCGATCTTCGCGGTGCCGCTGACGGGCACGCCCGTGACGATCGTTCCGAAGCCCTTCGCGGAGAAGATGCGCTGGATCGGCATGCGGAAGACGCCCTGGGCCTCGTGCTTGGGCGTGGCGAGCACCATCTCGTTGATGCGCGCGACGAGGGCGTCCATGCCCTGGCCGGTGAAGCTCGAGACGGGGTGGAAGGGCGCGCCCTCGAGGAACGTCCCCTGCACGAGCTTCGTCATGTCGTCCTTGACGATCTCGATGAGGTCGTTGTCCGCCTTGTCCGCCTTCGTGATGACGATGATCCCGCGCTTGAGCCCGAGCAGCTCCATGATCGTCACGTGCTCGCGCGTCTGGATGTTCGGGCCCTCGTCGCCCGCGACGATGAGGAGCACGATGTCGATCGACGTGGCGCCCGCGACCATGTTCTTGATGAAGCGCTCGTGTCCGGGGACGTCGATGATCCCGACCCGCTGCCCGTTCTTCAGCGTGAAGGGCGCGAAGCCGAGATCGATCGTCATCTCGCGCTCCTTCTCCTCCTTCAGGCGGTCCGGGTCGATGCCGGTGAGCGTCTTGACGAGCGTCGACTTGCCGTGGTCGATGTGCCCGGCGGTGCCGATGATGACGTTGTAGATGTCCGTCGACTTGAGCTGCTGCTGGGAGGCCATTCAAGCCCTCGCACGGAGGGGAAAGTGAAGCGCGGGGAGTCTAGCACGCGCACACGAACCCCGGCAAGGCGCGTCCGAACGAAACGTCGGGAGCGCTCGCGACGGCCGCTCGTCATCGAGACGGTGGAGGTGCGGTATACTGGCTCGCGCGATGGACCCGGTGGGCAAGTTCGTCCCGTCCGAGAAACTCGGCGCCGGCGCGAGCGGCGAGGTGTGGAAGGCGCGCGACACCGTCCTCAACCGCTGGGTCGCGCTCAAGTTCCTGAGGGGCGGCGACGACGAGGAGGTCGCGCGCTTCCAGCGCGAGGCGCAGGTGGCGGGGCGGCTCTCGCACCCGAACATCGCGGCGATCCACGAGGTCGGGGAGGCCGGCGGGCGGCGATACATCGCGATGCAGCTCGTCGAGGGGCGGACGCTTCGCGGCTGGCCCGTGTCGGAGCGGCGCCGCGCCGTGGAGATGATGCGCGACGCGGCGCGCGCGGTCGCCTACGCGCACTCGCAGGGGGTCGTGCATCGGGACCTCAAGCCGGAGAACCTGATGGTGGCCGGCGGGCACGTCTACGTCATGGACTTCGGACTGGCGCGGGCGCAGGGGGGCGCGGGGGTGTCGGTGTCCGGCGCGATTCTCGGCACCCCGGCCTACATGCCGCCCGAGCAGGCGCGCGGCGAGAAGGCGGACGCTCGCTCCGACGTGTACGGGCTCGGCGCGACGCTCCACGCGCTCCTCACCGGCGAGCCGCCGTTCGACGGGCCGAGCGTGTTCGAGACGCTCCGCCGCGTGCAGGAATCCGACCCGCGACCGACGCGTGCGGACGCCGATCTCGACGCGATCGTGCTCCGCTGCCTCGAGAAGGACCGCGCACGGCGCTACGCGACCGCGACGGAGCTGGCGGAGGACCTCTCGCGCTGGCTGGCGGGCGAACCGGTCGTCGCGCGCGCGCCGTCGGTCGCCCGACGCGTCCACCGGGCGCTGGCCCGACGCAAGCCGCTCGTCGTGGCGGTCGTCGCGGGACTTGCGGTCGTCGGCGTCGTGGCCTCCGTGATGGCCGCGCGCATCGCCCGCGAGCGCCGCATGCTTGCGCTCTGGGAGCGGATCACGCCGCTCATGGCGGACGCCGAGATGAACGACCGCGCCGGCGAACAGCGGGAGGCGCTCGCGCGACTCGACGCGGCGATCCGGATCTGCGAGCGCAGCGTCGCGGAGGGCGAACTCGCGCAGGCGCGCTACTTCCTGGGGCGCCTCCGGCGGTCCCGCGCGGACGCGGCGGGAGCGCGCCGCGAGCTCGACCGCGCGCTGGAGCTCGATCCGACGATGGCGGAGGCGCATCTCGAGCGCGGGCTGCTCCTCGTGGACGAGATCTCCACGAAGCTCTTTGAAGGCAACGAGGACCCCATGGACGTGTGGGCGGCGAAATTCTCGGCGCCGCGGGCGGCGATCCGGTCCCTCGAGGCGCGCGAGCCGGGGCTGGCGGCCCGCGCGGAGGCCGACCTGCAGTTCCCGACCCGCGACAGTCCGTACTGCCGCGAGGAGGACCGGCTCTACGGGCAGGCGGAGCTGAAGCGGCTTCGCGGCGAGACCGAGGAAGCGGAGAGGCTTCTCAGGAAGGTGCTGGCGCTGCGGCCCATCTACGTCCAGGCGCACGTCGCGCTGGCGCGGATCGCTCGCGCCCGGAAGGAACCCGAGGCGGCGCTCGACCACATCCGTCAAGCCATCGAGCGGCACCGCGGATTTGCCGATGCCTACGTCGAGCGCGTGTTCGTGCACTTCGAGCAGAAGAGAGTGGACGAAACCCTCGCGGCCGCCGCCGAGGCGATGGCGCTCGGCCGGCACCTGGCGGTGCTCCACTACGTGCGCGGGCGCGCCCTGGAGATCCGGCGGGACCTCGACGGCGCGATCGCGGAATTCGACCGCTCCCTCGCCATCTCGCCGGCTCCGCGCGTGCTCGTGAGCCGGGGCTGGATGAGGCACGCGAAGGGCGACGAACGCGGCGCGATCGTCGACTACGAGAAGGCGCTGGCGCTCCACCCCCGCTTCGTGATGGCGTTCGCGTGCCGCGGAGTCGCCCGCGCCGCCCTGGCCGAAACGGAGGCCGCGATGAGCGACTTCGCGCGTTCCATCGAGTTGCAGCCCGACTACGCCGCCGCGTACAGCTTTCGCGGCATCGTCCGCTCCAAGACCGGCGACCACGAGGGGGCGATCGCCGATTTCACCCGCGCGCTGGAACTTCAACCCGACGATGAGACCTGCCTCAAGAACCGCGCCTACGCGCACGATCGCAAGGGAGACATCGACGCGGCCCTTCGCGATTATGCCGAGGTCGTTCGGCGCGATCCGACCGACGCGCGCACCTGGACGTCGCGGGCCGCGATCCAGCTGAGCGCCGCCCGCTGGCGCGACGCCGTCGACGACGCGACGCGCCTCCTGGCGGTCGACCCGAAGTCCGTGGACGGGCACTACATGCGCGGCATGGCGCGCTTCAGGATGGGCGAGCGCGCGGGTGCGAAGGAGGATCTCGAGCGCGCGCTGTCGCTGGCGGAGCCCGGCTGGGGTGGGACCGAGGACGTGCGGCGCGTGCTGGAACGGCTGCGGTCCCCCTAGACCTCGCCGTCGCGTCGCCGCTACAATCCTCCTCCCATGAAGACCGTCGCCGCCCTCGACCGCTGGCGCGTGCCGCTCGCGGAGCTCCGCGACGAGCTCGCGCGCGGGCAGAAGCCGAAGGAGATCGTCTGCCTCGGTTGCGCCGCGAAGGTCGAGCTCGTCTCGACCGTCTACCCGGTGCTCGCGGAACTGGCGCGGTGGCTCAAGGAGAAGACGAAGATCTCGCTCCAGCCGCGCGACGACGTCTACCTCTTCCCGACCGACGGCGCGATCGAGATCACGCGGGGGAAGTACGCCGTCTCCGACCTCGTCGCGGGGCGCACGGAGCAGGTGACGGAGGACGTGCGGCGCGCGCGGCCGACGGGCCTCGTCGTTCTCGCCAACTTCACGCCGTTCCCGTCGCGCGAGAAGCTCAAGAACGCGTTCTTCAACTTCTACGGGGCCGCCGACCGCGCCGGCGTCCCGTTCACGGTCGGCAAGGGGCACACGATCCAGATCGCCAAGGCCGAGCGCGAGGAGTACGTGATCGCGGAGTACGTGCGCTCGACGGGGTCGCGGCTCTGGGGCGTCGCGAACAACGACACGATCTCGACGATCGACCCGAACCTCGAGTACGCGAGCTGGGTGAGCCTCTTCGTCGCGGTCAACAACGCGCTCAACGACATCTTCCTGTCGGGCGTGTACCGCAACATCCGCGTGCACCCGACGGTCGACGCGCGCGACCCTGCCGATCTCCCGAAGATCCGCGCGGCGATGGCGAAGTACGCGGCGTTCCTCGAGCCGCTCGGAATCGAGGTGGTCGACGGCGGCCCGCTCGGCTTCGGCACGAAGTCGATGGGCGCGACGGTCGTCGGCGTCACCGACCGCGAGGTGCCGATCAACCAGCGGCTCCTGCCCGGGCAGATGCTCATCGCGACGCGCCCGGTCGGCGACCTCGCGCCGCTCACGGACATGCTGATCCGCCAGTCGCTCGACGAGGACGTGTCGGACCTGCAGGCGCTGCGCGAGCACGTGCTCTCGGAAATGCTGACGCCGAACGTCGAGGCGGCGAAGATCATCGCGAGCCATCTTCCGGCGAAGGGGAGCGCGTTCGATCGTGCGCGCCACGTCACGAGCTGCCGCGACATGACAGGGCCGGGGATCCTGGCCGTCGAGGAGCTTGCGCAGGACAGCGGGAACGACGTGTATGTCCACGCGCTGGCGCTCCACGAGGAGCGCGTCGCGGATGTCGAAATGCCGAACCCGACGTCCGGCACGAACGGCGCGATCATCATCGGCGCTGACGAGGACGTGGCGAGGCGGGTGATGGGCGACCTGCGGGAGGCGGGGCACCGTCCGTGGGTGATCGGCCGCGTGGAGCGCGCGTCGACGGATCCGCGGATCCTGATCAACCGGGGGCTGGAGAAGTACGGATTCCTGAAGGGCGTGAAAAAGGGCATCTTCGACCGGTACGATTTCGTGGATGCGCGCGCAATCCCGGATCTTGGACACTAAGCAGAACATCCTCGGCACGATCGGGCGCACGCCCATGGTGCGGCTCAACCGGCTCTTCGCCAGGCCGGGCGTCGAGATCCTCCTCAAGCTCGAGGGGTTCAACCCGTGCGGGAGCGTGAAGGAGCGGATCGCGCTTTCGATCGTCGAGGGGGCGGAGCGCGACGGCTCGCTCAAGCCGGGCATGACGCTCGTCGAGTCGTCGAGCGGGAACACCGGGATCGGTCTCGCGATGGTCGCGGCGGTGAAGGGCTACCCGGCCGTCATCACGATGGCGAGGAAGGTGTCCGTCGAGCGTCGGAAGATGATCCGCGCGTTCGACGCCCAGCTCGTGCTCGTCGACGGCGGGTCCGACGACGCGTGGGACAGGGCGGACGCGATCGCGGCGAGCGATCCGAAGAAGTACTACCGCGTGCACCAGTACAGGAGCCCGTACAACGCGGAGATGCACTACCGGACGACGGGTCCGGAGATCTGGGAGCAGGCGGGCGGGAGGGTGGACGTTCTGGTCGTGACGCTCGGCACGTGCGGGACCGTCATGGGGTGCGGCCGCTTCCTGCGCGAGAAGAACCCGCGGGTGCGGATCGTCTCGGTCGAGCCGCCCGAGAAACACGAGCAGCAGGGGATCCGCAACCTCACGGCGAACCGCGTGCCGGAGATCTTCGACGCGACGATGGCGGACGAGCGGGTGATCGTCGCGGACGCGGACGCGTTCAGGACGGCGCGCGAGCTCGCGTCGAAGGAGGGGATCTTCGCCGGGATCAGCTCGGGCACGGCCGTGTGGGCGGCGATCGAGCAGGCGAAGAAGCTCGCGAAGGGGACGGTGGTCGCGATCCTGCCGGACCGCGGCGAGAAGTACCTGTCGACCCCGCTCTTCGACTCCTAGATAATGAAGCCGATGTCGCTCAAGAACGAAACGGTTGCGAAGACGGTGGACGTGAAGGGGCAGGTCTGCCCCTACCCGATCATCGCCGCGCGCGGAGAGCTCAAGAAGCTCGCGGTGGGAGACGTGCTCGAGGTCGTCACCGACAACCCGCCGACGGCCAACGAGACGATGCCGGCGCTCCTGGCGTCGCGCAACTACCCGTATGAGCGCCAGGAAGTGTCGCCGGGCGTCTGGAAGTTCGTCATCCAGAAGACGTCGTGATCCACGGGCGCGGGGCCGCCGAGAATCCGCCGAACCGCTTCGAGCGGATCGCGTACGTGCCGGATCCCGCCGACGAGGAGGACGTCGCGCCGCGCACGGAGCTGCTGCGCGACGTGTCGCGCTCGATCATCGCGACGAACGAGTCGCCGGACATCCCGTTCGAGGCGTCGATCAACCCGTACCGGGGATGCGAGAGCGGATGCGCCTACTGCTACGCCCGTCCCTACCACGAGTATCTCGGCCTGTCCGCGGGCCTCGACTTCGAAACGAAGATCCTCGTGAAGATGGACGCGCCCGAGCTGCTCCGGTCGGAGCTCGCGAACCCGAAGTGGCAGCCGAAGCTCCTCGCGATGAGCGGCGTGACCGACGGCTACCAGCCGGCCGAGCGCCGGCTCGGGATCACGCGGCGCTGCCTCGAGGTGCTCGCCGAGTTCCGCAATCCGGTGTCGATCATCACGAAGCACCACCTCGTGACGCGGGACATCGACGTGCTCGCCCGGCTGGCCGGGCACCGTGCCGTCGCGGTCACGCTCTCGATCACGACGCTCGACGGCGAGCTCGCGCGCGAGCTGGAACCGCGGGCCTCGGCGCCCGCGCGTCGTCTCGCGGCGATCGAAACGCTCGCGAAGGCGGGGATTCCGACGGGCGTGAACGTCGCGCCCGTGATTCCCGGGCTCACGGACCACGAGATGCTTCCGATCCTGGAGGCGGCGGCGAAGGCGGGCGCGAAGCACGCGGGCTGGATCATGCTGCGGCTTCCGTTCGGCGTGGCGGACATCTTCGAAGCGTGGCTCGCGGGGCGGCGGCCGCTCGCGAAGGACAAGGTCATGAACCGGATCCGCGAGATCCGCGGCGGACGGCTCAACGACCCGCGCTTCGGATCGCGCATGTCGGGCGCCGGCGTCTTCGCGAAGCAGGTCGAGGACATGTTCCGCGTCGGCTGCGCGCGGTTCGGCCTCAACGCGGAGCGGCTGGAGCTGTCGACGGCCTCGTTCAAGCGACCCGGGGAGCTCTTCTGATGGCGGCGAAACCGAATCCGCAGCTCTGGGGCTGGCTCATGTGCGCGTCGGCCGGGCTCACGCTCGTCTCATTCGCCCTGCCGTGGCAGAACACGACGGCGGGCGGGCGATGGTTCTTCGCGTTCGCGGAGGGCTGGATCGCGGCGGTCGTGACCGCCGTCGGCTTCGAGATGGCCCTGCACACGCTTTCGACGAAGGCACCGATCGCGAAGCGCCGTCGCGTCGCGGCGATCTCGGTGCTCTGCTCGGTGATCGT
>Ga0187893_10006244_pt1 | contig 20561 bp, 11 predicted proteins | sample MA1701074metaG_FD_139574 | JGI IMG/M metagenome (GOLD analysis project Ga0187893, IMG submission 139574) | White microbial mat communities from a basaltic lava cave in the Kipuka Kanohina Cave System on the Island of Hawaii, USA - MA170107-4 metaG ...
TCAGCCACGAGTTCAGGACGCCGCTCACGCTGATGATTGGACCGATGGAGGCGGCACCCGCCGATTCCCGCGACGTCGCCCACAACCGCGACCGGCTCGAGCTCGCGCACCGCAACTCGCTGCGGCTGCTGAAGCTGGTCAACACGCTGCTCGAGTTTTCGCGAATCGAGGCGGGCCGAATCGAGGCGGTGTACGAGCCCACCGATCTCGGCGCGCTGAGCGGGGAACTGGCCAGCAACTTCCGATCTGCGGTCGAGCGCGCCGGAATGACACTCATCATCAACTGTCCGACGCTGCCGGAGCCTGTCTACGTCGATCGTCAGATGTGGGAGACGGTGGTCCTCAACCTGCTCTCCAACGCGTTCAAGTTCACCTGTGAGGGCGGCATCACGGTCGCACTGCGGCAGGCCGGTGGCTCCGTTCAACTGACGGTCAGCGACACCGGCATCGGCATTCCACGCGACGAGTTGCCGCGGCTGTTCGATCGCTTCCACCGCGTGAAGGGCGCGCGCGGGCGATCGTATGAGGGCAGCGGCATCGGTCTGGCCCTCGTGCAGGAGCTGGTGAAATTACACGGCGGCCACGTGGCGGTCGAGAGCGAGGTTGGCCGCGGAACGGTCTTCACGGTGGCCATTCCGCTCGGCACGGCGCACCTGCCGCCCGATCGCCTCGGCGCGGGCCGCGCCCGGGTCTCTTGCGGTGGGCAGGCGGCGGCATTCGTTCAGGAGGCGGAGCACTGGCTGCCCGATCAGGAGCGCATCGGCGCGGCACCGCGTGAACGGCAGTCGACGCGCATCGCCGACGACCTCCACACGCACGCAGGCGCAGTCCCGCCACGAGGAGCGGGCCAGCGCGTGCTGGTCGTCGATGACAATGCCGACATGCGCCAGTACCTGCAGGGTCTGCTGGCGGGCTACGACGTCGAGACACTTTCGGATGGGGCCTCGGCGCTGAAAGCGGCGGGCGAGCGCACGCCCGACCTGGTGTAGACCGACGTCATGCTCCCGGGCATCGACGGTTTCGAGCTGCTGCGCGCGCTGCGGGCCGCCCCGGCGACGCGTGACGTGCCGGTGATTCTGTTGTCGGCCCGGGCCGGCGACGAGTCGCGTATTGCCGGCTTGGAGGCGGGAGCCGACGACTATCTCACCAAGCCGTTCAGCGCGCGCGAGCTGCTCGCGCGCGTCGACGCCCACGTGCGTCTCGCCGCACTCCGACGGGATTCGCAGCGTGCGCTGCGCGACAGCGAGGAGCGCTACCGCCGGCTGGCCGGCCTGATGCCGGTCGCGGTCTACACGTGCGAGGCGCCGTCGGGCGTCATTACCTTCTACAACCAGCAGGCAGCGCGGCTCTGGGGCCGCGCGCCGCAGCCCGGCTACACCGACGAACGCTTTTCGGGGCGTTCCGCCTCTGGCGCACCGACGGCACGCTCCTGCCTCACGATAAGACGCCGATGGCGCTGGCCGTTCGCGAAGGCCGCTCGTTCCGCAACGAGGACGTCGTCATCGAGCGCCCGGACGGCTCGCGAGTCAGCGTGCTGGTGAACATCGATCCGATTGTCGATGCCGACGGCCGCGTCCTTGGCGCCATCAACGCCTTCCACGACACGACCGCGCTGCGGGCGGCACAAGAGCAGCTGCGGCGCAGCGAGGAGCACCTGCGCGCCGTCGTGGAAACGACGCCGGCGTGCATCAACGTGGTCGCCGCCGACGGGACGCTCCTGCACATGAACGCGTCCGGCCTGGCCATGGTCGACGCGACGCGGCCGGAGGAGGTCGAAGGCCAACCCGTAGCCAACTTGATTCGCGAGGAGCACCGTCCGGTCTTTCAAGCGTTCCACGACCGTGTGTGCCGTGGCGAGAAAGGAACTCTGGAGTTCGACGTCGTCAGCCTGCGTGGCAGGCGGCGGCACATGGAAACGTACGCGGCTCCGTTGCGGGCGCCCGACGGCAGCATCCAGCAGCTGGCCATCACGCACGATGTGACGGAACGGAGGGCCGTCGAGGACGCGGTCCGGCGCGCCGTCGAGCAACTGCGCATCGTCACCGACGCCATGGCGGTGCCCGTGACGCGCTGCACCGCGGACCTGCGCTATGCGTGGGCGAGCAAACCGTACGCCGAATGGATCGGCCGACCGGCGGAAGACATCGTGGGCCGTCCGATCGTCGACGTGATCGGCGAGGAGGCGTTCGAGCACCTCGCACCGATGTTCAGGCGGGTTCTCGCCGGCGAGGTCGTCCGCTACGAGGAGCAGGTCGCCTTCAAGGGAATCGGCCTGCGCTGGGTGGACGCCATCTACACGCCGACGGTGGACGCGTCGGGGCAGTGCGACGGCTGGGTGGCCGTCGTCCTCGACATCACCGAACGGCGGCGGACGGAAGACACGCATCGGCGCCTCGCCGCAATCGTCGAGTCTTCAGACGACGCCATTATCAGCACGGACGTGGACGGGCGCATCACCAGTTGGAACCGCGGGGCCGAGCGGCTCTACGGCTACACGTCGGCGGAGATGCTTGGGACATCGATGTCAGCGCTGATGCCTGCCGGCCACAAGGATGACTTCGGCGTCATCATGCGCCGCTTGAGTCGCGAGGAGCGGATCGAGCACTACGAGACCGTTCGAATCGCGCGCGACGGCCGGGGCGTCGACGTGTCGCTGACGATTTCGCCGATCAGAGATGCCGAGGGGCGAGTCGTGGGCGTCTCCAAAATCGCGCGCGACATCAGCGAGCGGAAGCGGACCGAGGCAGTCGTGCGCAGGCACGCGGAGCGGACCCGGCTGCTGTCGGAGGCGAGCGCAGTGCTTCTGACGACCCACGAACCGGATGCGATGCTGACGCGGCTGTTCGCGAAGATTGGCGCCTCACTCGGGCTCGACGTGTACTTCAATTACATAGTGCCCGAGGGCGGAACCGAACTGCGGCTCATGTCGTGCGCGGGGATCACGAACGAGACCGCGTCAACAATGTCCCGGCTCCAGTTCGGTCAGGCGGTCTGCGGCGCGGTGGCTCTGCGCCGCGTGCCGATCGTCGCGCGGGGGATCCAGCAGTCTCACGAGCCGATGGTGCAGCTCGTGAAGGGCCTCGGCATCCGCGCCTATGCCTGCGCGCCGCTGCTGGCCGGCGAGCGGCTGCTCGGCACGCTGTCGTTCGCCAGTCGGACGCGTGACGATTTCGACCAGGACGAGATCGAGTTCCTGCAGACGATCTCGCAGTATGTCGCCGCGGCGTACGAACGCCTCCGGTTGATCGATCAGCTGCGCGAACAGGATCGGCGCAAGGATGAATTCCTGGCGATGCTCGCGCACGAGCTGCGCAACCCGCTCGCGCCGATCCGGACGGGCGTGCAGCTGATCCAGCGCGCCGGGGCCAACCCGGCGCTGACCGACAAAGCGTGCTCGATCATGGAGCGCCAGCTGCTCCACCTGGTACGTCTGGTCGACGACCTCCTCGACGTCTCGCGGGTCACGCGCAACAAGTTGGAGCTCCGCAAGGAGTGGGTGGATCTGGCGACGATCATCCAGAGCGCCGTCGAAACGAGTCGCCCGCTCATCGAAGCAGCGGGGCATGAGCTGACGGTGTCTGTGCCGACCGAACCCGTGGTGCTCGAGGCCGATGGGGTGCGGCTGGCGCAGGCATTTGCAAACTTCCTCAACAACGCGGCCAAGTACACCCAGCGTGGCGGCCACATCTGGATCACGGCCGAGTTGCCGCGCGGCGCGCATGCGCAGGCGACCGACGTGACTGTCAGGGTACGCGACACGGGGATCGGCATCGCCGCGGATCATCTGCCGCACATCTTCGACCTCTTCGTGCAGGTCGAACGCTCCCTCGAGCGGACGCAGGGCGGCCTCGGCATCGGCCTGACGCTCGCCAAACGCCTGATCGAGATGCACGGCGGCACCGTGTCGGCGTTCAGCGAGGGCCTGGGCAAGGGCAGCGAATTCGTCGCGCGCCTCCCAGTCGTGGTCATTCCCGACCCGCCGAATGTCGACGCGGGCGCTCGGGCAGCGACGTCGGACCGCCCGCGCGCCCGCCGACGGATCCTGGTGGTCGACGACAACCGCGACTCGGCCGATCTGCTCGCCGCGACGCTCCGGCTGAGCGGGCACGATGTCGAGACGGCGCACGATGGGCTCGAAGCGGTCGAGAAAGTGGGCAGCCTTCAGCCGGATGTCGTGCTCATGGATCTCGGCATGCCCCGGTTGAACGGCTACGAGGCGGCTCGCCGCATACGGCAGCAGCCGAACGGGAAACACATGACATTGGTGGCCGTCACCGGCTGGGGCCATGACGACGACAAGCAGCGGTCGAGGGAGTCAGGGTTCAACGCGCACCTCGTCAAGCCGGTCGACGTCACCGAGTTCGATCGGTTGCTGGATCGATTGGCGAACAAGCGTCGGGCATCTGACGAGTGATGTCTGATTGCGACACTCCCTGTCGCGGGAGGCCACCGGCCGGTCGTCGTCGCCACACCAGCGACATCGCTGATTCATGCGAACCGAGCCGGCCCGTGTGACGCGTTCGGGCGATCAGCGGCCGACATGACGTTCGAGGACCGCGCCTCCGAAGCGGCCCACCAGATTTTCCCCAATGTCAGCGAGGGCCTGAGTCGAGCCTGAGCCCGGGCTGGCCGGGCGGCGATTTGTGCGAAATGGGCGGGATCGCCGTTTGTACCTGTTGACAACCGCTCCGGGCGGGAGTACACACCACGCTCCCTCCTTTTGCACAGGACCTCTATGTTGGATCGTGTACGTTCGCTGGCACAGTTCATCAAGGACAAGAAGAAGCGTGGCGAAAAATTTGTCCTGATGCTCGGCGCGGGCGCCTCTCTCAGCTCCGGTATCAAACCCACCTCGGCGATAATGGAAGAGCTGGTCAAGGCGCATCCTGCGTCGGCGCCCGGCAGCGTCGAGGATCGCTTCGACGCCCTGTGGGCGAGCGCCACCAAGAGCGCCCGCGCGGCCATGATCGAGCCGTACCTGACGGCACCGCCGTCGGAGGGGTTTCAGCGGTTGGCGGAGCTCATCGCCTTCGGGTATTTCGACTTCGTCATCACGTTCAACTTCGACAGGCTGCTCGAGCTCGCGTTCGACGACCTCGGGTTCAACGACTACAAGACGATCATCCGCGGCGAAACGGCCCTGGACGCCATCGGTTCGCTGATCAAGAGCCCCAAGCCGCGGGTCAAGCTCCTGAAGATGCACGGCAGCCTTGATTCGGCCGACTACTTTCTCTTCTCCAAGGAGGAGATGCTCAACTACCCGCCGGAGCTCGAAGCGATCCTCAGCGAGTTGACGGCGCGGGACATCATCATCTGCGGCTATGCGTTCAATGACATGTGCGTCATGCGGGCGTTCAACCCGTCCAAGGATGCCGGCGCGATCTACTTTGTGAATCCGGCGGGCGCCGTCGGTCAGATCAAGGGCTTCCTGCCGGCGCGCCGCTCGCAGGACAAGGTCATCGAGGGCGACCTTGGACTGTTCGACCCGTTCGTGACGACGCTCCATGGGGCGCTGAACGCGCCTGACGCCGCCGCGACCGGGCGCGACGCCAAGCAGGACAGGGAAAACTGGTTCAAGTTTCTCGACTGCTACTACGAAGGCCAGGAAGCCTACTTCATCGGGCGCAAGTGGCTCCGCAGCAAGCTCAAGAAGCAGATCGTCGAGGGGTCGGCGCCCGTCCTCTGTCTCTCGGGCAAGGCGAACGTCGGCAAGACGTCGCTCGTGCGGGCGGGCCTGATGGGCGACCTGCGCGGGGCGGGCTGCACGCCCGTGTACGTTCGCTGCCGGGCCGGGATGGACTTCGACCGGGCGCTCGGCGCGGCGCTCGCGCGCCAGCTGCCGACGCCCGCCGATGGTCTCGACACGGCGGCCCTCCTGTCGCGGCTGGAGGCGCTCCCGACGCGCGTCGTGATCATCCTGGATCAGTTCGAGCGCCCGTGCCGCGCGGCCGACGAGGACGAGGGGGCGCGCCGGTCGCTTCTCGCGTTCATCGACCCGCTCGTGGACCGCGCCGGCGATCGCCTCACGGTCGTCTTCGTGAGCGTGGACGAAGCGCCGTTCTGGAAGCTGATGGTGCATGCCTCCTCGCCGCAGAAGAGGGCCACCGCGGAGGTGCGCGCCTTCTCGCCCCAGGCGGTGTCCCGCATCATCCGCTACGCGGCGGCCAAGGGGCGGGCGCCGCTCGAGCCGTCAGTCGTGGCGGCGCTGTGCGACGAGTATCAGAAGAGCGTCGCGGGCAAGGCCGACGGCCCTCCGTTCACGCTGACGCACGTGCAGACGATCTGCTATTACCTGGCGCGAGGCTCGCAGCAGACCTGGCAGGGGTTCGGCCGCCTTCCGGCGAGCCTCGCGGCGGCGCTCGAATCGCTCAGAGACGATGCCAGCCTGCTGGACGTGCTCGACGAGGTGCCGTCCGACGAGCGGCGGCTGCTGCGCAGCTTTCTCAAGGTCATCTGCGACCCCGACACCAACCCGCGCCGGATTATCGGGCTCATCAAGACACTCTTTCCCGAAATCAGGGAAGACCGGTTCCCGGAGCCGATCGCATGAGCGTCGCCTCGAACGAACCGATCGACCTCCCGTTCCTCGACCGCCTCCTGGACTCGCCCGAGTTGTGGAGCGATCGCGACGAAGAAGCCGTGCTCGTCTCCGAGCATCTGCTGGCGACGGCGTCGCCGATCGTGGCGCTCTACGGGCCGCGTCGATCGGGCAAGACGGAGCTGCTGCGGCGCCGCGTCGCGCCGATTCTGTCGCAGTCGCGGCGCGTGCACTTTTGGAGCGGCACCGATACGCCAGATCCGTCCGCGTTCGAGTCCGCCGACGCCCTCGTGTTCTGGGACAACTTCGAGACGGCCCTCGCAGACGAGGCGGGTCGCGCCGACACGCTGCGCCAGGTGACGTTCGCGACAGGTCGCGGGCACGGCTGCAGACTCGTGCTCGTCATCGCCGAGGACGCGCTGAACCTGCTCTTCCAGGTGTGCTCCACCGTCCCCCAGATCATCGAGGATGTGTTCGAAATTCCGCGCATCAAGGTTCGTCCGCTGTTTGCGCGGCTGACGCAGACCGCCGTGCGGCACGGCGTTGTCGTCGATGAGACGTTCCTGGCCGCGCTCAGTCGCGACCTCGCGGAGGCCGAGGGCGCGCCCGGATCGGAGCTCGCCGCCCTCCTCGTGTTCGAGGTCTGCCGCGTCCGGCCGCCGAACGATCAGGCCACGGAGGCGTACTACGACGCGCGCGGCAGGCTCGCGGGCATGCTCGAGGCGCATCTGTTGTGGCTGCTCGAGCGGCTCCCGGAGCCTCTTGATCCCGATCTGGGTTGGGCGATCCTCGAAGAGGCGGCGCGCGGCCGGCTCGGAGCCGATCCTGACACGCTGCCGGACATCGCCGACCGCTTCGACAGCTCCGTCGAACGTGCGGCGCAGACGCTCGGATGGCTCGAGCAATCGCGGCGCATCGTACGGCCGTGCACAGCGGGCGAGTACGGTCTGGTGCCCCCCCAGCTCGCGCTCGCGATCTCGACACGGCGACAGCGCGAAACGGTGGCTGACGAATACCAGCGCTGGCTCCTGCGGGTCGCCGTCCGCAACTTCGCCGAGTCGGAAGCGCTGCCCAACGAGCAGACGTTCCGGCGCATCGACGCGCAGCGCACGAAGTTGACGCTGGCGCCGGAGGAGGCGGCGCTGTTGCTCCGCTGCGCGCTCGCGTACGAGGACCGTCCGGGCGACGGCGGCGTGCGCTACTGGTTACGCCGGGTGAGGGACGCCGACGCGCGAGTCGACATCCTGCTCGAAGCGCTCTTTGACTCCCGCACCGATGTCAGGCGCCGCGCCGCCATACACCTGCGCGCGTTCCCGCGCGACGACGTCCGGCATCAGCTGCACCTGATCGCGCTGCGCGATCCGGCGGACATGGTGCGCACGGAGGCGATTGCCAGCCTCGATCGAATGAAGGACGCCAATCTGCTGGCTTCTCTCATTCACGAGCTCCACGTTCCGAGCAGCCCGTATCGAACGCAGGCGATCGCCGCGCTCGCCATCTTCACCGATCCCGCGGCGTGCGAGGCGCTCGTCCGCGTCATTCACGCGAACGCGCCGGGCGAGGACGCCGCCGCGCGGCGGAAGGCCATCGACGTGCTGGGCCGGCAGCAGACCCCGGAAGCGGTCGACGCGCTGCTTGCGACCGCCCTCGACGATGCCGACGCGGACGACCGCGAGCGCGCGGCCCACGCGCTCGGCGCGATGACCTCGGATGAGCGGTTACGCCAGGCGCTCGACCTGCTCGACAGGCGGAGGCGGGCGGCCCGACGGTGGCGCATCTCGCTCGGGTGGCGCGACGCGACGCGCTGGCTCGCCTTCGCCGTGCTGGCTGCCCTGGCGGTGTTCGCGAACCTCTTCGTCCACGGGGTCGTGTTGTTGACGATGCGCCGCTGGCGGGTGGGGCTCGCCTTCGTCGGGGTGGAAGCCCTTGCCGTGTACCTCGCCGCCGCCTTGGCATCCGTCGAACTGGGCATGACGATGTGGCTCGGCACGTTCGGCTTTGGATTGCTCGTCCCGTTGAGCATCCTCCTGGTCGAGCGGCAATCGGGGACCCGGGGCGGCTGGTACCGGCGCTGTCTCGGCGCGGTCCTGTTTGCGTGCTGGCTGCCGGGATTCGTCGCATTCAGCGGTCTGCCCTCGGCGCTCATGCGCCGCTTCGGGCGTGCCGTCGTCCTGACCGCGTTCGAGGCCATCGGCATCGCGCTCGTCCTCGGGACACGGGCCACCGAGAGCGATCTTGCCGCGGAACTCGCGGCCTACATCGAACTGTCGGGCGTCCTCAGCGGCATCTGGTCCTCATTCGAAGTCATCGGATGGGCGATTCTCGTCGCGACGTTCGTCGTCGGCTTCGGGCCCATCTGGCTCGATGCGTTCATGCTGCCGGGACGTCGTGAATCCCTCGCGCGGATCCACCGGGCGGAGGCGGCCCTTGCGTCCAATCCGCTCATGGGCGGGCTGCTTCTGGCCGCGTCAGGCCACCGGGCGGGGCAGAGCCGCAGGATGATCCGGACCTTCGGCCGGGAGCTGCACGAAGGGCTCCGCGACCAGTGGGAAAGGGCGGATGCCGCGATGCGCCGCACGATCTTCTCGGCCATGGTTCGCCGCCACGACGAACAGTCGGTCGACTTCCTCCAAACGGCGGCGCGGACCCTGGACTGGCGGGCGTCCGTCCGGTGCCTGTGGGCAGGTGTGGCGTTCCGCCTGGCGGTCTGGCCGAAAGCGGTTCTGATTGCGGCCTCGATCCTCGTGTACGTGGAGGTCGGCGGGTTCGCGGTGCTCGCGCATGCCTGGCTCAATCAGCCGGCGCGCCTGGAGACGGCTGCGAGCGCCAGTGGTCGGGGCGACGACGAGCGGCGGACGGCCATCGAGGGACTCCGGCAGCTCGCTGAGCAGGAGCGCAGCACCGACGTCAAAAGCGCGGCCATCACGAGCCTGGCGGCGGTGGTCGCACGGCCCGAGTTCGTGGAGGACAACGCCGACCTGCAGACGGCGGCCTTCGACGCCGTCGTGCGGGTCGCGCAGACCGCGCCTAATCAGCAGCCGCTCGTCGATGCCGTCGCACGGGCTCTCGGGGTACCCCGGCTGCAGGAACGCGCCATCGCGAGCCTGCGCGACATCGGCACTCCCGCGGCGGCGATGGCGCTGCGCGCGTTCATCGAGCAGCCGGTGCTCGAGCAGCGCCGAGAGACCGACATCGCGGTCCGGCAGCAGGCGATTGCGGCGCTTGCCGCCTTCAGCGCCATCGATACGAGCGGCGATCTGCTGGAGCTGGCCCGGAGCGACACGCTCGAGGAGGCTCTCAAGCGGACGGCGGACGAGACGCTGAAGTCGGACACGCTCGTCGTCGCCGAGGCCGAGCTGAGGAGCGGCAACTATGACGAGGCGATACGCCAGGCGCGGGCCGTGCTCAAGGATCCCTCACCCGAGCGCGTGCTGCGGGCCAAGCAGGTGTTGAGCCGCGCGCTGACCCTGCGCGCATCGATGGCGTACAACGAGGACAAGCTGGATGAGGCGAAGGATGCCCTGATCGAGGCGCTGGATCGAAACGTCTCGCTCGGCGTCACCTCCGATCAGACGGCCCTTGGGCTGAATCTCTCGTTCCGGTACCACGAGGAGCGCGCGCTGGCGGATCCGAGGGCGTACTACGACGCGTATCAGATTCTCGCCATGCTGGTGGGACACGACACCGTCGATCCCACGCTCGCCACGACGGTTCGCGCCAACCTCGCAGAGGTGAGCCTGACGAACGGCCGCTTCGACGAGGCGGCCGCTCGCGCACGCGATCGGCTCCGGCGCGCCGACCTCGACCCGTCGACGGCGCTCAACCTCAGATTCATCGTCTATGCGGCGCTCGCCCTCAACAATCGCGACGCCGAAGCCGCCGAGGCACGCCAGGCCCTGCTCAAGTACCACGAAGGGCTGCAGGCGGATTTTCTCAACGAGTGGGCGTATACCGGGACCAGGCGGTACATCGAGCGCCTGCAGGTGCCGGCGGAACGGAAGGCCGCCGTGTTGAGCGTGCTCAATCAGATCGAACGACCACGGAAGTAACCGGACGGAGAAGCGGATGGCGGACCAAGACTCTGGATCGCGTGAGCCCACAAGTACATCCTCGTCCCAGCCACGTCTGCGCGCGGGGGCGCTGTCGGAGGCGTTTTACACCGACGATCTCGATGAGCGCGCACAGCTCGGCATGCCGCCTACCGATGATGCACCGATGTCGGTGGTCATCGAGCTGAACCTTCTGCACGAAGATGGGCTGACAGGCGCTCGCGAACAGCTTGAAGCCGCATGTGCCCGCCTCAGACCCGGGACCGGGGCATCTCCAGCCCTCGTTGGGATCGCCGACACGTATGTGCGGTGCGAGCTGACGGTCAACGAAACCAAGAGGCTCGTCGAGCTGGACCAGGAACGCCCCTACTCGATGCGCGGAATCTATCGCGTGTGGCCTGATTTCATCATGCGCATGCTGATTGACCGCTCTGTGGCCACGATCAAGGCGGACGCGGCGCGGCGATCGTACGACGCCTCGGGCACGGACATCGTCTGGGCCGTGATCGATTCGGGGATCGACGTGAGACATCCGCATTTCGGGGCCTACGATACGCTCGGCGGATCGGTGGCGAAACTGCACCGCGATTTCACGAAGGACCCCTCGAATCCCGAGGACGCCCTCATCGACACCGACGGCCATGGAACCCACGTCGCCGGCATCATTGCCGGCTCGGTGCTCACGCCGGGCCGTCCCGAGCTGGATGGTTCGAGATTGCGCGTCGGCCAGCGAGTGGCGGTTTCCAATGAGTCGACACTCGAGCGCGTCGAGGAACGGACGGGCGTCGACCCGGGCCGCCTCACCGGCGTGGCGCCTCGCTGCAAGCTCATCAGCCTGAAGGTGCTCGACGACCAGGGGCGCGTGCGCTCGACCGACGTCCTGCGCGCGCTGGAATACGTACGCAAGGATCTGAATGGCCACGGCAAGCCTCCCCTCCGCGTGCATGGCGTCAACATCAGCCTCGGGTACGACTTCAACGCCCGCTGGTTCGCCTGTGGCCAGAGCCCGGTCTGCATCGAGGTCGACCGCCTCGTCCGCACGGGAGTGATCGTCGTCGTGGCGGCGGGCAATACCGGCTACGGCGAGCTGATGACGAAAGCGGGCCGGACGAGCACCGGCCTGTCGCTCACGATCAACGACCCGGGAAACTCCGCGCTCGCCATCACGGTCGGTGCGACCCACCGCGATAGTCCGCACACCTACGGCGTGTCCTACTTTTCGTCCAAGGGTCCGACGGGCGACGGCCGCGCCAAGCCGGATCTGGTGGCGCCGGGCGAGCGGATTACATCGTGCGCCTCGGGCAAGCAGGTCAAGGAACTCAAGACGGTCTTTCCCGATCTGAAGCCGGACGACGCGCTCTACATCGACATGAGCGGCACCAGTCAGGCGGCGCCGCACGTGTCGGGGTGTATCGCGGCGTTTCTATCGATCCGGCGCGAATTCGTCGGACGTCCAGAGGACGTGAAGCGAATCTTCCTCGACAGCGCGACCTCGCTCGGCCGCGAGCGGTATTTCGAGGGCCGCGGGCTCGTGGATCTGATGCGGGCAATTCAGTCGATTTGAGGGCCAGACCATGGAGACGCTCACAGGGTTCCCATTCTGGGAGATCGAGTTCGACGCGGAGGGACAGGTCGCCCGCACGGCGGAGGCTGACCGGATCGCGCGCGAGATCGCCGCGCAACACGTCACCGATCTCTTTCTCTTCTCTCACGGCTGGAACAACGATCGGCGCGATGCCCGCTCGCTGTACGAGCGGTTCTTCGCGGCTGCCCGCGACGTGCTGACCGTCCGGGCGGTGCGCGCCGGGGTCACCGTCGGCGTCGCCGGAGTGATCTGGCCGTCCATCCTGTTTCCCGACGACGCCCCTGCCGGTCAGGCCGGTGGGCTGGCGAGCGTCGGTGAAACGGGCGCCGGGGGCGACGCAATCGACGAACTCAAGAAAGTCTTCCCGGATCAGGGGCCGGCGCTCGACCAGATGCGGACGCTCCTCGAAACCCAGCCCTCGGACGAGCAGGCGCTGAAGACATTTCAGCGGCTGCTCGGCTCTCTTGCTCCCTCATCGCGCACGGACGAAGGGGTCGACGACGAGGCGGTGCTGCGGGAGCCGGCGGAGCGCGTCTTCGAGGCGATGAGCGAGCTGGCCCCGGCCGGGGCGCGCGTCGCGACCGCCGGACTCGGCGACCGCTTCCAGCAGCTGTGGACGGGCGCGCGTGAAGCCCTGCGCGCGACCAGTTACTGGACGATGAAGGAGCGTGCCGGTCACGTCGGCGAACGCGGCGTGGGGCCGTTGGTCGGGCGCGTCCGTCAGGAGTCGCCCGCGATCCGCGTGCACCTCGTGGGCCACAGCTTCGGGGCGCGGGTCGTGTCGTTCAGCCTGAAGGGGCTGCAGCCGACCGACGTCGGCCAGGCCTCGCCGGTGAAGAGCCTGACGCTGCTCCAGGGGGCGTTCTCTCACTTTGCGTTCGCGTCGGAGCTCCCGCACGACCGCACGAGAAGTGGTGCCCTCGCCGGCATGGCCTCGCGGGTGGACGGCCCGATCCTGGTCACGCATTCCGAACACGATTTGGCGGTCTTCGAGCGCTATCCGCAGGCCTCGTTGATCGCGCGGCAGGACGCCGCTGCCGCAGAGGACTTGCGCTTCCGCTATGGCGGGATGGGCGGCACCGGGGCACAGGCGGTCAACGCGGGAGCGGAATCGATCCGCGAAGTCGGCCATCCGTACGTCGTCAGCCCCGGCACGTTCTTGAACCTGGACGGAAATCAGGTGATCACGGCCGGCGAACCGCCGTCGGGAGCCCACAGCGACATCTTCCATCCGGAAATCGCGTGGGCCGTGGTGTACGCGTCGAAGGTGGCTGCGAGGAGCTGACCAGCGCTAGACAGAGGCCGCAGCGGAGCGTTCGACGGAACGCGCGCTGCCCCTGGCCACAGGCCAGTACGTGGCGAGGAGCGCCACGCCCCAGGCGCCGTCGTACCAGCCCATCGGGACGAAGCCGTCCCCCTGGCTGAAAAAGAACAGCGAGAACGACAGGCGGATGACGATGCCGCACCAGTTCGGCCAGCGGTTCACCAGCGGATCCCAGTATCCCGGCAGGTACAGCGCGTTGATTGCGAGCAGCTGCCAGCCCCAGTGACGCGGCCATGTATCGGGAAACGCCTCGGGCTGCCCCGCGACGTTCGCGAACGCATCGGGCCAGAACATGATGAACACCCCGATCGCCATGTTCACGACGATGCTGCTGATCAGCACGAGGCGATACCGCTTGACCGCTGTCATCGGAACCACGGGCTGTCTCCTCTCAGAGGGTCTTCAGATACTCGAGCAGCGCGCGTTTGCTCTCCGCGGGCAGTTCGATGCCGTACGCATGGCCTGTGTTGAGGTTGCCCGGCAGGCTGGTGTCGTGCAGCGTGCCGATGCGCGCCGCTTCTGGTCCGGCGGACACGAAGCCGACTCTCGTCTGGTCGTAGACATCGTAGCCGCGCCAGAATCGAGCGGGGCGGCCCGGCGACGCCTCCAGCAGATCGGCGAGCGTCGGCACCGATCCGTTGTGCAGATAGGGAGCACGCAGCCAGACGCCCTCGAGTGAACTGGCCACGTACCCGCCGTTCGCGGCAAACCCGGACGACTTCCATGCACGACCGAACGCGAACGCGTCGTACGCCTCCGAGGCGGCCGCGGTCCAGACCATCCCGCGATGCTCGTCGGTGCCCACGGCTGGCGATTGCGGAGCCGCTGCGTCCACGGCGTGACAGGACGCGCACTCGGCCCGAAACACCGGCTCGCCGACTGCTGCGAGCGCCCGATCGATCGGAAAGGGGTACGTGGGAGGCCTCAGCGTCGTGAGGTAGTTGTGAATGCGGCGAAGGCTCGACATGTCGCGTGCGTCGGTGCGGTCCCATCGCGCGAGGTCGCGATCGAGCCACGGGCGGCTCGAGCCGGTGCTCAGTGCCGAGGTGAGGACCGCGTCCTGCAGCGACGCGTGCAGCCCGTCCCAGAAGAACCCGGACTTACGTTGCGCGGCGCTCCACAGCGGCATGATGTCCGCGCTACCGATCGCCGCGTCGCGCGCCTGTCCAAGTCGACCGAACTTGACCGGGCTGAAGATGTCGGCGCGCCCGTGTCCCCAGTCGGGCCGCTCGTCCATCCATCCGCCGAGCGCCCCGAGCCGGAGCAGCCGCTGCCGCGTGCGCGGAATCACCCAGACGCGATACAGCAGTCGGTCGACGGTGGAGAGGCGGTAGTTCCTCGAAATCTCCCCCAGGATTGTCGTGGCGTTGAAGCGTGGGTCGCCGGCGGCCGCCACGAGAAAGCGCCGGTACTGCTGCACGGCCGTCTGGTGCGCGGGTGCGCCGGGCACAATCGTCGGCAACGCGTCGGGGCTGGATCTGACCGTGGCCGTATGGCAGAACGCGCAGTTGACGGCGACTCGCGGATAGCCGACCGTGACCCTCGAGAGCCCGATTGGCAGGTCGTACCCGGGCCTGGTGACGAGTCCCAGCGACGGGTATCCGCCCACACCCGGCAGGAGATCCGGAACGATGCGCGGCAGCACGAGCCAAATCCAGTACGGCACCCCTTCGAGTGTTTCCGCGCCGATCGAGCCGTGAAGAAAATGATCCTGGTCGGACTCGTAGTACGGTGCAGGGCGCTCGCGGGCGAGCCGATCGTACATGACCGCGGCGGCGACGAGGCCGACTGCGACCACGCCGGCAACGACCCAGTGCTTCCGGAGGAACGGGATCGCGTTCATCGTCAGAACGTCTTCATGTACTCGACCATGGCGCGCTTGTCGTCGTCCGGGAGCGTCGTTCCGTACAGATGGCCGGCGTTGCCGTTTCCAGGCACCGCGGTGTCGTACTGAAAGAAGCGGCGGCCGACTTCCTCGGCGACGGTTGAGACGAACCCGACGCGTGCCTGGTCGTACACGTCGTAACCGCGATAGAACGCCGCCGGGCGGCGCTCCACCGGTTCGAGAAGGTCCCGCAGTGTGGGCACCGATCCGTTGTGAAGATACGGCGCGCGCGCCCAGATGCCGTCGAGCGGGTGGTTGGCGTAGCCGTTGGTCTTGCGGAAGCGGCGGAACCGATACGGAGACTCCGGGAACAGCGCATACTGGTTGGCCGCAAAAACGGCCGTATACGAATCGAGGCGATAGCGGTCGGTGCCGACGTCGCTCACCGGGACGACTTGTCCGATGCGGCTGCCGGCTTTGACCCCTTCACGGAACCGGTGGTCGCCGTGGCACTCCAGGCACACCTGGGCGTAGACCGCCGCGCCGCGGGCGGCGAGGCCGCGATCGATGTCAAAGGGATACGGAGGGGGCGGCAGCGTCCAGATCCAGTCGCGCACGCGCCGCAGCCCCGGATGGTCGACGGTGGCGGGAGTGATGCCGGCGCCCAGGCCCGCGCTCAGATTGCGTTCGTCCACCGAGTCGTTGTCGCCGTCCCAGTGCAGCTGCATCCCTTCCCGCGGCTGCTGGTTCCAGAGCGACGGGAAGTCGGACGCGCCGATCAGCTCGGAGCGCGGCAAGCGATCGAGGGGCCAGTTGAACTGGATCGCCTTGTACGGGTTGAACGTGTCGACGCGGCCGCGGCCCCATCGCGGGACGGAGTCACCCAGCAGCGGCGCGATCCGGTTCCGCAAATCGAGCGTTTGCAGCTTCAGGCGATTGACCAAGCCGAACCGCAGCAGCAACCGCTCGAATGCCGACGGGCCGTCAGTCTCGGGCAAGCGCCCGCGCAGGACGTCCGCCGTGACGCGGTTGTCGAGCGAGCATCCGAGCACGAACTCGACGAACGACTGGAGGTCGAGTTGGTGGGCCGGCATGCCGAGGACGATCCGCCGCGGCGCGGCCGGTGACTCGCGCACCGTGCCGGTGTGGCACACGGCGCAGTTCAGCCCCACGTGGTCGATGCCCTGCCGGCGGCGCCGTGAGACGCCCACCGGGAGCTCTCGACCTTCCTCGAACATGAAGCCGAACGACGCGTACCCGCCCTGCAGGCCACAGATCGACGGGAGCGCCCGGAACACTGCCAGCGGAGGCAGGACGCCGCCGACAGGACGGAGCAGCGACACCCCCGGCTCGCTGCCGATCGATCCGTACTTGAAATGCTCAACGACGTCGTCATAGACGACAGGGCGGTCCGTGCGCAGGACCGCGACGATCCACAGCGCGAAACCAAGCCCCACGGCGACCGCGGCGGCAAGCAACCGCCGGCGGCGCCCAGCGACTCTCATCATGGGCGAATCACCAGGGCAGGAGGAGGCGCCATTCAATCACACACAACGATCTGTGAACAAGTGGCGAACGAGTTCGACCATACTACTCCGTGCATTTCTCCGGACTCTCACCGCGAAAGGACCGCATCATGGCGATCATCCGCTCGACGGCGCTGTGCGCGCTCGTGGCGCTCGGCACGGCCGGCTGTTCCGTGGCCACCATGGTCAGCCAGAACACCGATGCTATCAGGGAAAGCTCATCCGCCATCTCGACGAACACCCAGTCGGTGCGCGAGTCGACAAAAGCCACAGGAACGCTCGTGCCCGCGCTCGAAGGCGTCGAGGGGCTCCGCGGGCCGATGGAATCGGTCGCTGCGCTCGATCCGACGCTCCGCGCGGTGGCGAACCTCAACGAGCCGATGACGCGCGTCGCGGCGCTCGACGGGAGCATGCGCACGCTCGGCGAGCTGCGCGAGCCGATGACGCGCCTCGGCGGTATTGGCCAGAACCTCGACGCCGCTGCGGCCCTCGGCGCGCCGATGTCGCGCGTTGCCGCCATGCGCCCCAGTCTGGACGCCGTAGCGGACTTGCGCGGGTCGCTCGAGATGGTGGCGCAGCTCGAATCGCGCCTGGCCTCCGTCGCCGGCCTGCAGCCGGCTCTGCAGGAGGCCGGTGCACTGCGAGAGCCGCTCGAGCGCGTGGCGGCGCTCGAGGGGCCGATGTCCCGCCTCGCAGCCCTGGGATCCGTGCTCGAGCGCCCCGTGCTCCTTGGACTCGTGGCGTTGTTCGGGCTGCTCGTGTGGGGCGTTATCACCTTTGCTGCGGTTCGTCTCGCGATCGGCAGCGCCGCGCGCGCCGCGCGACGCGCGGAGCGTCCCCTGTTGAGTTAGGTTTCGTGCAAGCGCGGTTGACACGTACTCAGTGGGGCAGTAGGGTGTGCAACGCGACACGGTCGCTCCCCTCCCGCCGCGTCCGCTGACCAAGGAGTCGTCTCATGTCCATCGTCACCGATAAAGAGTGGTGGGATCTTCCGTTCCCTGCAGCCGCCCAAAGGCTCATCGAGATTCGCGATCGGCTTCGGCAGGAGAACCTGCACGACACCGAGGATCCGCCGCTCGAGACACGCGATTCCCCCGTTGACGCGGCGGCGTTCTCGACCCGGACCAATGACGGGATGCACAACGATCTCCGATGCCCCCGCATGGGCAGCGCCGGCGTCCGATTCGGCCGCAACGTGCCGCTTGCCGAGACGGTTCCCGATGTCGAGAACCTGCTGAACCCGAGTCCGCGCACCGTCAGCGTCGAGCTGATGACGCGCACCGCCTTCCAGCCCGCCGAGATCGTCAACGTGCTCGCCGCGGCGTGGATACAGTTCCAGGTGCACGACTGGTTCGTCCACAAGAAGGGGGTCTGGAGCCACACCCACGACATTCCGATCGCCGACGGCGACACCTGGCACGAGCGTCCGATGCGGGTGCCGGTGACGCCGGCCGACCTCCCGAAGGTGCCCGGCTCGACGCGTCCGCCCGCCTACACGAACGAGAACACGCACTGGTGGGACGGCTCCCAGATCTACGGCGACACCACGGCCGAGCAGGCGGCGCTGCGGATCGGCCGCGACGGCAAGATCCTCGTCGGCCCGGGCGCGCGCCTCGGCTTCGATGCGGCAACCGGGCGCGAGATCACCGGCTTCACCGAGAACCTGTGGGTGGGTCTCAGCCTGCTCCATGGGCTGTTCGCGCTCGAGCACAACGCGATCTGCGACATGCTGCGCCGAAAGAACCCGAACTGGGACGACGAGCGGGTATTCCAGCAGGCGCGCCTCGTCAACTCGGCCCTGCTGGCGAAGATCCACACCGTCGAGTGGACACCGGCCATCCTGCCGAACCCGATTATTGCGGCCGCGCTGCGGATCAACTGGCGCGGCATTCTGGGCGACGTGCAGAAGATTTTCGCTGGCGCGAACGACAGCGAGCTGCTCGGCGGCATTCCGGGGTCGCCGACCGATCACCATGCGGCGCCCTACACGTTGACCGAAGAGTTCGTCTCGGTCTACCGCATGCACCCGCTGATGCCCGACGACTACACGATCCGGTCGCACGAGAACGGCGGGGTGCTCGGGCAGTGCACGCTGCCGGAGCTTTCGGGACGCCGCGGGCGCGCGATCGCCGAACGGTTCGGCGCCGCCAACCTCTTCTACTCCCTCGGGGTGGCGCATCCGGGCGCGATCCGGCTGCACAACTATCCAAAGCACCTGCAGGACCTCGTCCAGGACAACGGCGAACGGTTCGATCTGGCAACTGTCGACATCCTGCGCGACCGCGAGCGCGGCGTGCCCCGCTACAACCGCTTCCGCCGGCTGTTTCACAAGCCGCCGGTCACCTCCTTCGAGGAGATCACCGACAACCCGGCATGGGCGGAGGAGATCCGGCGCGTGTACAAGGGCGACCTGGAGAAAGTCGACCTGATGGTCGGCCTGCTGGCTGAGCCGCTGCCGAAGGGGTTCGGTTTCAGCGAAACGGCGTTCCGCGTGTTCATCCTGATGGCGTCGCGGCGCCTCAAGAGCGACCGGTTCCTCTCGAAGGACTACCGCGAGGAGATTTACACGAAGCCGGGGATCGACTGGGTCGAGAACACCACGATGATCGACGTGATCACGCGGCACTTCCCCACGCTGGCGCCCGCGATGAAGGGCATCGAGAGCGCGTTCCACCCGTGGCGAAAGGTCAAGTGAGGCGATGGCATTCGAACCCATCTTTCAGCCCCTGCGGTTTCGCAACCTGACCGTCAAGAACCGCGTCTTCCGGTCCAACGTCTCGGGACGATTCGACAACTACGACGGGTCTGGGACGCAGACGCGCATCAACTGGGAGACGAAGTTCGCCAGGGGAGGGGTCGGCGCGATCATCTCGTCGTTCGTGCCGGTGCACCTCCGCGGCCGCATCGTTCCGAACTACGCGATGATCGACCACGACCGCCACATCCCGTTCTGGCGCGCGGTCGGTCGCGCAGTGCACGAGCACGACTGCCGGTTCATCCTGCAGCTGAGCCACAGCGGTCGTCAGCGCGACATCAACGGCATCGAGTACCCCCTCGGACTGTCGTCGACGTCGAAGAGCGATCCGCTCCACGGCTTCCGCTGCGAGGCGATGACGACGGCGCAGATCAAGGAGACGGTGGGGCAGTTCGCGGAGGGGGCGCGGCGCGCGCGCGAGGCGGGGCTCGACGGCGTCGAGCTCCACGGCGCGAACGGATACCTGATCACGCAGTTTCTCAGCTCCGCCATCAACGACCGCAAGGACGAGTACGGCGGGTCCCTCGAGAACCGGGCGCGCTTTGTCCTCGAGGTGGTGCGGGCGATCCGCGCGAAGGTCGGCCGCGACTTCCACCTGCAGATGAAGATCAGCGCGCGGGAGTTCGACGATGCGCTGGCGTTCCTGGGTCACGGCTCGTCGGGCAACACGCTCGAAGAGTCGGTGCAGGTCTGCAAGTGGCTGGTCGAGGCGGGGGTCGACGCCCTCCACGTGTCGACCGGCAGCTTCTTCCCGCATCCGCGGAATCCCTGCGGCTCGGATTTCCCCGTCGAAGAGCTCGTGAAGAGCTACGACACGATGATCTCGAACGGCGAGCGCACGTTCGCCAATTTCATCCTGTTCTCCAAGCTCGGCGATCTGGCGCGGCGTCGCTGGCAGAAGGCTGCCGGGCCGCCCGAAGAGATCGAGGGGAAGAATCTGCCGGACGCGCGCGTGATCA